>Ga0164297_10000018_pt1 | contig 219432 bp, 176 predicted proteins | sample GEODES058metaG_FD_113539 | JGI IMG/M metagenome (GOLD analysis project Ga0164297, IMG submission 113539) | Dystrophic lake water microbial communities from Trout Bog Lake, Wisconsin, USA - GEODES058 metaG | ecosystem: Environmental > Aquatic > Freshwater > Lake | place: USA: Trout Bog Lake...
ATTTTATGCTACAGCTATCTATCGTTTATCGCATCAACTACATAAACAAAATGTAAAAATATTACCTCGCTTATTTACAGAATACGCGCATAGCAAAACAGGCATTGATATTCACCCGGGGGCCATTATTGGCAACTCCTTTTTTATTGACCATGGAACAGGCATTGTGATAGGCGAAACAACCGTTATTGGTAATAATGTAAAAATATACCAGGGTGTTACACTAGGCGCATTAAATGTTGCGAAAGAATTAGCCAAAACAAAACGCCATCCAACTATCGAAGACAATGTAATCATTTATTCGGGCGCTACCATTCTTGGTGGAGATACCATTATAGGAAAAGATAGTGTCATTGGCGGAAATGTATGGCTTACCTATAGTGTACCTTCTTTCTCTGTAGTTTATCATAAAAGTGAGATTGCAGTAAAAGATAAAATACCCATGGAAAACGTGTTAAATTTTGTGATATAAAATAATACAAATAAACAATTATTCAACCCTCCTTAATCTAGGAATAAAATTAATAAAAATGAAAGCAAACAACATCTTACAAACAATCGGCAATACCCCACATGTAAAAATTAATAAACTATTTGGCAACAGTCATGAAGTATGGATTAAACTAGAAAAAACAAATCCAGGTGCCAGTATTAAAGATCGTATTGCACTAGCCATGATTGAAGATGCAGAAACAAAAGGATTATTAAATAAAGATAGTATAATAATTGAACCTACCTCTGGCAATACAGGTATTGGACTTGCATTAGTAGCGGCAGTGAAAGGATACAAAATTATACTTGTCATGCCCGAAAGCATGAGCATTGAACGAAGAAGATTAATGGCATTATATGGTGCTGAATTTGTTTTAACACCTCGAGAAAAAGGAATGAAAGGCGCTATTGAAAAAGCTAAAGAATTGGTTGCCGAAACACCTAATGCATGGATCCCTCAACAATTCGATAATGCAGCCAATACTGAAATACATAGAAAGACTACCGCTCAAGAAATCTTAGCCGACTTTCCTGACGGACTAGACTATATGATTACCGGTGTAGGCACCGGCGGACATATTACCGGTGTTGCCGAAGTATTAAAAGCAAAATTTCCCAATTTAAAAGTATATGCTGTGGAACCTGAATTATCGCCAGTAATCAGTGGCGGAAATCCTGGCCCACATCCACTACAAGGTATTGGAGCTGGCTTTATTCCATCAATATTAAACACCAAAATACTAGATGGCACCATCGCTGTAAGTAAAGACGAAGCCTTTTCATTTGCACAACGAATTGCTAAGGAAGAAGGTATTTTAGTCGGCATCTCTACAGGTGCTTCATTGGCTGCAGTGGCTAAAAAACTGTCCGAAATACCAGCAGGTGCTAAAGTATTAACGTTTAACTATGATACAGGTGAAAGGTATTTATCAATCGAAGGATTATTCTAAACATAATCAGAAGCACTAGCACACTTGCTTGTAAACGGCATTGTACTAATACTTCTAATTGCACACTATTCTATGTATCAAACACAAGCTAAAGGAAAAGTAATTATAATTGGAGCAGGCCCTGGAGACCCTGACCTCATTACCATGAAGGCAGTAAGATATTTGCGCCAAGCGGATGTGGTGTTAACAGACCGACTAGTGAGTGAGGAAATACTTGATCGCTATGTTTCTGCTACTGCTGAAATTATTCAAGTAGGAAAACAATGTAGACGGGGTATTTCTACACCGCAAAAAACAATTAATCAATTGCTATTGGAATATGCTTTGCAAGGTAAACTAGTAGTACGCTTAAAAGGTGGCGATGTCTCTATTTTTTCGAATATATTAGATGAACTGCAAACACTCACCGCCGAACAAATTCCTTACGAAATTGTTCCAGGTGTTACTGCAGCACTAGGCGCAGCTGCTTATGCTGGCATACCATTAACTGCAAGAGATTATTCTACCTCTGTTCGGTTTTTAACCTACCATAAAAGAGATATTATTACCGACAAATACTGGGAAGAACTAGCACATACAGAAGATACCTTAGTATTTTATATGTCGTCGGAAACCTTAAACCTTGTGGTAGAGAAGTTAACCGCTAATCAAATTGCGCCGGAAAAATTATTGGCTGTTATTGAACAGGCAACAACGCCAATGCAACAAGTATATGTGAGTAATCTGTATCAATATAACTCCACATTAAAAGGAAAAGAATTTTTATCGCCTTCACTCATCATTATTGGAAAGGTTGTTGAGTTATACAATCAATTCGAATGGTTCAAAGGAAATAAAACCAGAACTCATTATTTTAAACCGATGACTACCTCAGTAGAACCCATCACTGTAACTGAAAAAGAAAAAGAGTATGCTGACAGAGCACAGGCTTAAATTATTTTTAGACCTAGTAAATAGTTCAACCCATGATGAATTAATATGGCTGAACAATCATTTAACAGGTATAATTAGCATGAATAATATTACGGTACCAAGTAAACAACTCATCAGTAAGCTAACCATTCTATATGGTACCGAAACAGGTAATTCGAAGAAGCTAGCTACTGATTTTGCAGCTAAAGCAAAGAAAAATGGACTACAAGTAAAAATTGCTGGGCTAGACCAATATCGATTAACAGACCTTCCTAAAGAAGAATATTTAGTAACCGTTATTAGTACGCAAGGAGAAGGGGAACCTCCAATTGCCGCAAAAAAATTCTACGATCATATACATAATAATGGTTTCACCCTAAATAAACTAAAATATGGGGTATTAGCATTGGGCGACACCTCTTATCCTCTTTTCTGTAAAGCTGGGGAAGATGTAGATGCTCAGTTTCAAGCATTAGGTGGAGACCGTATAGCGCCATTACAGAAATGCGATCTTGATTATGAAGAAGAAGCAAATGCATGGTTCGATAATTTAATAGCCTCTTTACAACAACCAACTACAGAAACAATTGTAGTGCCTAAAATTTCTACCGTAAAAAAAGCAACGGGCAAAGCTACTTATACAGGTACCATACTTGCGAATATCAACTTAAACGATAAAGGATCCAATAAAGAAACCCGACACATCGAAATTGAAGTAGCCGATATAGAATATGAATGTGGCGATTCAATTGGTATTGTACCAACAAACCCGACAGCAGCTATTCAGAAAATAATTGCACATACTTGTCAGGATGCTAATAAGAATTTTGAATACAAGAACCAAACAGCAAGCATTTCCGAGATACTTGAACACAAAGTGAGCATCTTTCAACTAACAGAACGGATTGTAAAAAAATATGGAGAAATAGTAGGAAAAGAGATACCCGCTATGAAGACCGATTTATTAGATCTTGTTGTAAACTATCCATTGGCCGATGACACTCAATTACAAGCATTGCTCCATGCACTCAATGGAATCTCTCCGCGCTTATACACAATTGCTTCTTCTCCAAATGCACATGCAGGCGAAGTGCATATTACAGTTGTAAAAGATGAATTTACCATCAATGAAGAAAAGAAATCTGGGTTGTGCTCTAGCTTTCTAACTACAGTAGCAGCGAATGCAACACTTAGCTTTTTTGTTCAAAAAAATAAAAGATTCAGGTTACCAGCTCCAGATAAAGACATCATCATGATAGGACCTGGAACAGGCATTGCCGCATTTCGTTCTTTTGTTGCAGAGAGAGATGCAACGGGAGCTTCTGGTAAAAACTGGTTATTTTTTGGAGAACAAAAATATATTTCCGACTTCTTATATCAAACCGAATGGCAAAACTATTTAAGTACAGGTGTGCTTCATAAATTAAGCCTTGCTTTCAGTAGAGACCAATTGGAGAAAGTTTATGTGCAGCATAAAATAAAAAAAGAAGCCAAAGAAATCATACACTGGATAGATGAGGGTGCTTACATTTATATCTGTGGAAAGAAAGATCCAATGAGTATTGAAGTAGAAAAAGCGTTGCTTGAAATAATTAGTGAAGAAAAAAATATATCAATCGAGGCAGCAAAAAATATATTACAAGAATTAAAAGAAGCAGGTAGATACGAGAAAGATGTATACTAAACTTTGTCTCTATCAACATTTATACAGAATATTCATATCAACAAGATACCATTGACAGATTAAGCATGCAAGGTTTAAACTAACAACCAATTAATAAAAGCAGATAACGATCATGAGCAATAAGCAAAACTTATCACCCATCGAAAAAATTAAAACAGAAAGTCGTGGACTAAGAGGCTCTTTATTGGAAAGCCTTTCTGATGAACATACAGGAGCAATTAGAGAAGACGATCAAGCTTTAATTAAATTTCATGGCATGTATCAACAAGATGATCGTGATAGACGTGAAGAAAGAGCAACCAAAAAGCTAGAGAACTTATTCTCATTCATGGTAAGACTAAGAATACCTGGTGGATTGATTACTGCAAAGCAATGGCTGGCAGCACATCATATTGCAGGCAAATTCTCAACGGGCGTTATCAAAATAACAACGCGCCAAACTATACAATTACATGGCATTTTAAAGAAGGATATTCGACCTACACTACAAGACTTCGATAAATCAAAGCTTGATTCCATCGCAGCTTGTGGCGATGTAAATAGGAATGTATTATGCTCTGCGCATCCAAAACAATCGCCTATTCATGAAGAAATTCATGCTTATGCCGATAAGCTAAGTACACTCCTACTTCCAAAAACAAAAGCTTACTATGAAATATGGCTTGAAGATGAGAAAATTGCAGAACAATCAAACGAAGATGACCCTCTATATCAAGATAGATATCTGCCAAGAAAATTTAAAATCGCTATCGCCATCCCTCCCAATAATGATATCGATGTTTTTGGCAATGACCTTGGTTTAATTGCTATTATTGAAAACAATAAACTACTAGGATTTAATTTAGCAGTTGGAGGTGGCCTCTCCACAACCCATGGCAATCCAAATACCTATGCACGACTTGCAACAGTACTTGGTTTTGTAGATACACATGAAAAAATATTAAAAGCAGTTTACGAAGTATTAACCATACAAAGAGACTTTGGTAACAGAAGCGATAGAAAATTAGCTAGATTAAAATATACCATCGATAGATTAGGGGTAGATAAATTTATCGAAGAGCTAGAAAGCCGATGCGGATTCGCTTTAGCACCTGCGAAAGCCTATGAATTTACTGAACGTACAGACTATTATGGCTGGCACGAAGACCATCATAATAAATGGCATTTTACATTATTTGTTGAAAACGGACGAATAGAAGATAGCGAGAAGACTGCACTCAAAACAGCTTTGTTTGCAATAGCTGAAACAGATGCTTGTACTTTTAGATTTACAGGAAATCAGCATGTGATTATTGCAGATGTAGCGGTAAACAACAAAAGTAAAATTGATGCACTTATCTCGAAGTTTGCGCTAGATACACACAATAACAATGCTTCGCTTATTCGTAAAAATGCAATGGCTTGCACGGCCCTACCTACTTGCCCATTGGCTTTGGCTGAAGGTCAAAGATATATGCCTACATTGATTTCTAAAATAGAACCGCTATTAGAAAAATACGAATTACTAGATCAAAATATCATTACCCGGTTAACGGGTTGTCCCAATGGATGTGCAAGATCTTATATTGCTGAGATTGGCTTCGTTGGTACAGGTGCCGGAAAATACAACTTACATCTTGGCGGCGATAATGCGGGCACTAGGTTGAATAAGATATTTAAAGAAAATCTTGATGAAGCGGCAATTATTGCTGAATTAGACATCCTCTTTGCTGCATTCAAGATGGAGAAACTAAAGCATGAAAAATTTGGTGATTATGTTATTCGTAAAGGAGTTATTCCGCTAAGTTAAAAAGCAATAAAAAAAATATATTAAAATACCCTACTAAATTAGTAGGTTATATATATATTTGCATTTTAGATTTAACAAAATGAATAAATATCTGAATAATTTAAGTGTTTCTGCAATAGCAACCTTGCCTGTAAACTTAACAGCTTATACAGCTAAAACTTATTCAACAAGCAACTACGGCTTATTCTGTCCCAAAGGGACTATCTAATGATACATATAAATACAAAGAATAAAATTATCATCAATTAATACTACACTAGATAAATAGACTAATAATCATGAAACCAATTACTATATTTCTTTTTTTATTGATCGCCTTATTCACTTCAAGTGAATCATTTTCGCAAGGTGCGTATACCATTTCAGGAAAAATATTAGATACAAGCAATACACTCCCCTTATCGGGAGCCGTTATAAGAATTAAAGGAACTAAAATTGCTACAGCTGCAAATGATGATGGGAGCTTTGTTATTACAGCTTTTCAAAAATTACCCATTCTCTTAGAAGTATCTTCATTGGGATATAAAACACAGCAATTTACCGTTTCAGATAATACAAACTCTAAGATATCAATATCCCTTTATGCGCAAAACCAATTTGCAGGACAAGTAGTGGTAACAGCCTCTCGTCGTTCAGAGAGTATAATGAAATCGCCGGTAACAATCGAAAAACTTGACTTAAGAGCTATTAAAGAAAGTCCTGCTCCTACCTTCTTCGATGCACTTGAAAACTTAAAAGGGGTACAAATGACAACCCTAAGTATTGGTTATAAAGTTCCTAATACACGTGGCTTTGCAGGTACTACTAACTCGCGTTTTTTACAAATGGTTGACGGTGTCGACAATATATCTCCGGGCATTGGTGCACCTGTAGCTAATGCAGTGGGACCAACAGAATTAGATATTGAAAGTGTAGAACTAATACCAGGTGCTGCATCAGCGGTATATGGACTAAATGCCATTAACGGTATCTCAAATTTAAAGACTAAAAACCCTTATCAATATACTGGCCTTAGTATCTATTTTAAGCAAGGCTTAAACCATATTGATGGAAGAGATATTGCTCCCTCTATTTATAACGAATATGCTATTCGATACGCTCAATCATTTGGTAAATTTGCCTATAAGATAAATGGCTCTTTTTCGAAAGGTACCGATTGGATAGCCAACGATACAACCGATCAATATTATACTGCAGGCAATAAAACCAATAGTTCATTAGGCATTGGGAAAGCCAATAATCCAGGAGCTGATTTAATTAACCGTTATGGTGATGAATATAATAGCGATCTTAAAACATTAACCCTACAAGGAAAAACCTATGATGTAAGTCGTACTGGTTATTTCGAGAAAGATCTTACCGACTATGCCGTTAAGAATTCGAAAGTGGATGTTTCATTGTATTACAAATTCACATCTTCTTTACAAGCATCTTATACTTATAGAATCGGCACTGTTACCAATAATTACCAGAGAGGCAACCGCATTAGATTAGATGGTGAACAAATACAACAACATTCCTTCGAAATTAAAGACAATAACTTTTTCTTAAAAGCCTATTATACAAAGGAAAATACGGGAGGAAATGGATCATTTAATTTTCGCCCTTTAGCCGAGAATATTGATATGGCCTTTAAGAAATCACCACAATGGTGGAACGATTATACAACGGCATTTAATACCGCTTATTTATCGAATGGAGGCAATATAGCAGCATCGCATAGCCAAGCAAGAGCTGCAGCCGACAATGGACGCTATATTCCTGGAACAGCTGCTTTTGCAGCCGTCAAAGACAAAATTATACACACCAACAACTGGGATACTGTTGGTGCACAATTATTATTAATTTCTTCTTTTTATCATGTAGAAGGCCAATACGACTTTAATAATATCATTAAAGACAAAAGCCTACAAATATTAGCAGGCGGCCATTACAGAAGATACACCGTTACACCCGATGGTAACGAGTATATTAATCCTTTGTCGTTAACAGATCCAACAAAAGCGAATGATAATTTCTTCTATTACAACTATGGTGCATTTACCCAAGCAACCAAGAAACTGTTTGATGACAAACTGAAAATAACGGCATCTTTACGTGTAGATAAAACTGAATACTTTGATGCAAAACTTAATCCTAGAATTGCCTTCGTATATTCTCCTAGCGACATGAGCAACTTTCGTGCCTCTTACCAGAATGGCTATCGCTTCCCTACACTATTCGAAGGTTTTGCCTTTGTGAACAATGGTGGCGTAAGACGCTTAGGAGGCTTACGCGTTACAGCAGGAACTTTAAATGTATTTGAGAATTCTTACCTAAACTCTTCGGTAACGGCTTTTAAGAATGCTGTGAATGCAGATATTTCTAGCGGTACCAACAAGAACACAGCTATCACCAATGAGAAAGCATTATTAGTACAAAGTACTTACGACTATATACAGCCCGAGCATTTGAACTCATTTGAATTAGGCTATAAAGGCGTACTCTTTGACAATAAACTCTTTGTTGATTTGGATTACTATTACAATGTATATGATAATTTTATTGGTCAATTAGACGTTACGCAACCGATTAGAGGTACTATCGGTCAATCTGGAGGCGCGAATGATAGTACCGCCTATTTTGCCTATACAGGAGGCAGTTCGGTAAAGAAATATAAAATGTGGACAAACTCTAAAAGCAAAGTAAGCAATCAAGGATTTGATATAGGGCTTAATTATAACGTTTATAAGAAGTTTAATATTGGTGCTAACTTAAGTTATGCAGCGCTCACCGAAGTAGCATCAGCCGATGCATTTACACCCGCATTTAATACGCCTCAATGGATTACCAATATTTCGTTTGGAAATAGAGAAATACTTAAAAATATGGGTTTCAATGTTGTATGGCATTGGCAAGATGGCTTTTATTGGAATAGTCCTTTAGCGAATGGTATGGTACCTGCCTATAGCACCATTGATGCGCAGGTTAGTTATCGCGTTCCTTCTATGAATACCACATTTAAAGCGGGTGGATCTAATATTTTAAACACTTATCATACGCAATATATTGGAGGGCCCTCTATTGGTGGATTCTACTATTTGACGATTATCTTTGATAACAATTTCAAGAAGAAATAATGGAAATCCATTTGGATCACACAACCAATAATACTACCCTAGGTACAGATAAAGGCAATCAACTTTTTCCTGTATTTATACAACTCCAAAACCTTCGTCTACTCATAGTAGGCGGAGGTATTGTAGCTTTAGAAAAGCTAAATGCTGTTTTATCCAATTCGCCCGAAACTCGTATTAAGCTTGTAAGTATTTCCATTAACGATGAAATTAGTACACTAGCAAAAGCTTATGCTAACATAGTATTAGTGCAGAAGCCATACGAGCAATCTGATTTAGAGGATATAGATATCGCTATTATTGCAGTGAACGACATAGAGACTTCTAAGACCATTCGCATTGATGCAAAACAGAAAGGACTGCTCGTAAACGTTGCAGATAAACCTGATTTATGCGATTTCTATTTAAGCTCAATCGTTAAAAAAGGGAATCTAAAAATTGCTATTTCAACAAATGGCAAATCGCCTACTGTTGCTAAGCGAGTGAAGGAAATGCTGAATGATCTGATTCCTGGCGAAATAGATGATGTGCTGAATAATATGCAACATATTCGACTTCAGATGAATGGCAACTTCAGCGAAAAAGTAAAGCAATTGAACGATTTAACGAAAGTACTGGTTGCCAAACAAGCTACCCTAAAAGAGCTAAACTTAAAAACGCCAAAAGAAAAGCAATGGCAGAAGATTGTAAAATGGTGTTTGTTTGCTTTTTTGTTCATGATCGTGGGACATACCATTCTGCCACTAATACCTGCGCAAGAAATTGGAAATGTAATTAAGAATATTCCCAATTATATCGATGTAAAAACGTTCTCCATTATGCTACTAACTGGCTTTATGGCGCAGATGGTGGATGGTTCGCTAGGAATGGGTTATGGAACAATCTCTACCACATTTTTATTAGCCAATGGGGTTAATCCAGCAGTTGTTAGTAGCCGTGTTCATTCTGCTAGAGTCTTCTCTAGTGGTGTATCTGGATATAGCCATCATCGATTTGGAAATATCAATAAAAAACTATTTAAAGCCTTGGTGATTCCTGGTATCATCGGGGCTGTATCTGGCGCTACTTTAGCCTATATTGGACAAAAATATAGTGTCTATGTTCGACTGCCGCTATCGCTCTATACCTTCTATCTAGGATATTTTATTGTTCGCAAAGCATTTATTAAAAAGTCGTACCAAAATAAAGTAAAGCGTGCCGGATGGCTAGCCAGTATTGGAGGCTTTATGGATGCTTTTGCAGGCGGTGGATGGGGGGCTTTAGTTACGAGTACCTTGATATCAAAAAGAAGGAGTCCTAGATATGTAATTGGGTCTGTTTGTTTAGCAGAATTCTTTGTGGTATTTGCGAGTGCATTAACCTTCTTTATCTTACTAAAACAAATACCATTGGCCGATGTGGCTGGATTGATTATTGGTGGGCTCATTGCCGCCCCTATTGCTGCTAGACTCGTTGGTAAACTTCCCTTAAAAACCATGTATTTCTTGGTAGGTGGCATGGTAATTATCACCAGCTCACTAACCTTTTGGAAAGTAGCGGTACAACTAATACATCAGTAAGGTAGATCTTGTTTGGGCTAAGCCTAGGCTCCTACTAGCTAAACGCTTCTTTCACTCTCTCAAAAAAGCTCTTATTATTTTTATCGGGTTGTGGTTTAAAATTGGGACTTTGGTTTAATTTTTCCAAGAGTTCTCTTTCTTCAGAACTAATATGCTGTGGAGTCCAAACATTTACATACACTAATTGATCGCCTTTACCATAGCCTTGCACTTCTGGAAAGCCTTTTCCTTTAAGGCGAAATATCTTACCACTTTGAGTTCCAGGAGGAATCTTAATTTTCACTCTTCCATCAATGGTAGGAACTTCAAGACTACTGCCAAAAGTAGCATCTGGGAAAGAAACATGCAGATCATAAGCAACATTAAGACCGTCGCGATGTAATTCAGCATGTGGTTCTTCTTCAATTTGAATAATCAAATCGCCAGGAGCACCTCCACGTTCACCGGCATTACCCTTTCCACCCATGCTTAACTGCATACCTTCTTGAACACCTGCAGGTATTTCAATAGCTATCGTTTCTTCGCCATATACCCTTCCTTCGCCTTTACAAGCGCTACATTTTGCTGTAACAGTAGATCCTTCACCATTACAAGTAGGACAGGTAGTAACGGTTTGCATCTGCCCTAAAAATGTATTAGATACCCTTCTAACCTGTCCACTACCACCACAAGTACCACAAGTTTGAATACTATTTTTATCTTTTGCGCCATTACCTGCACAGGTAGTACAGATAACGTGTTTCTTAACTTTTACGGTTTTTGTAACCCCTTTGGCGATTTCTTCGAAGGTTAGCTTTACTTTAATTCGAAGGTTGCTGCCTCTCTGGCCTCTAGAACGGCTAGCACCACCGCCTCCGCCACCTCTTCGGCTTCCACCTCCACCAAAGAAACTGCCAAATACATCTTCGCCAAAAATGTCTCCAAATTGACTAAAAATATCCTCCATATTGGATGCATGCCCACTACCAAAACCACCACTTCCAGGCGCGAAAGCCTGATGACCATATCGATCGTACTTAGCTTTCTTGTCGTTATCGCTCAGTACTTCATAAGCTTCGGCAGCTTCTTTAAACTTATCCTCAGCCGATTTATCGCCCGGATTTCTGTCTGGATGAAACTGCATGGCCACTTTACGATAGGCCTTTTTTATTTCATCAGCTGATGCACTTTTACTAACACCCAATATTTCGTAATAGTCTCTTTTGCTCATAATATGCTAATATGCAATGGTAAATAAGTGAAAATCTAACCCAATAGTTCAGCTACAGATTTTCCACTTTACAAGTGAAATAATTTATTTTCCAACCACCACTTTGGCAAAACGAATAATCTTATCGTTTAGATAGTAGCCTTTCTGCACTTCGTCTAGTACTTTACCAACCATATTATTCTTTGGTGCAGGTATCTCGGTAATGGCTTCATGCTTTTCAACATCAAAATCGGTATGCAAACTTTCCATCGCTTTTACCCCTTTCGATTGCAAAGTGCTCCTAATTTTGTTAAACACCAATTGAATACCCTCTTTCTGAACCTCTAAATCGGTAGCCACATTTAATTGTTTTTCTGCACGATCACAGTCATCCAATAGGTCTAATAAAGAAACAATTACTTCTCTTCCTGCCGTTTGAATTAATTCTAGTCTTTCTTTCGAGGTTCTTCTCCTAAAATTTTCAAATTCAGCCATTAAACGAATGTACTTGTCTTTCTGTTCGTTTAATTCACGTTGCAATTTTTCTGTTTCGCTTTCTTCAATAACAGGTTCTTGTACAGTTGTTGTATCCGCTGCATTTTCGTCAGTAGGAATGTTGATATTACTGTCAACTACATCATTTTGCTTCAATTCTTTGTCTTCCATAAGTGTTTTTAATGATGTTATACTATAGGCAATTTTTTTGCCAAGGCGAAAAAAAGGGAAATATTGGCAGAAAAATAGTTCCCCGGAATTCCAATCTGCCCCATACAAGTATGTTTATGACAACGAGTTTAATATTAAATGTTTTAAATATAGAAGAAGCCAAAGCGACAGAATCCTAACAAACAAGCAGTTTTTTAGGCCCTTATTTTCTTGGGATACTCTTAAACAAGTTTTCTAATACATCAAAGCCCTTAATTGCATTTGTTGGAATGCTTTCTCCTTTTTCGCCAAAAACGTATAATGCAGGTGCTTTTTCGATGGTAATCCTTGATTCGTCGATGGCACCACTTGCATCTTGTATTGCTTTTATATCCAGGTTTAGATATTTAGCCATAAAATGGTACACCGCTATTCGCTTATTAATTCCAAAATCATGTTTCTCGTTGGGTAGATGTACATTTTCGATGGCAAGTGGCTGATGGTAATACCCGTATACTTTTTGGAGGTATAAGAAATCATGTTCGGGCATTTTATCGGTCCAATCGCCCCCATCACTCACTATTAATTGAGGGTGGGGCGCAGCCATGGCGGCAATTTCTACATTGTCAGTTCTGCCTGCACATTCATGAATGGGCATACCGCTCTCGCAGGGACAACCGCCATAAAAATAAGAGCTTAGAGAAACTACTGGAGCACTTACTTTAATACGATCATCGATAGCCGCTACTAAAATGGTATGACTACCTGCTCCAGAACCACCTGTTATTGCCACCCTACTTGTATCCGCCTCTTTTAAGGAGAGTAAATAGTCGAGTATTCGAATCGTGCCAAGTACTTGTATGGTCATTGATAAGCTGCGTCGGTGGTCTTCTAATTTAAATTGCAATTGCGATTCACCGCATGCAAATAAATCATAACTAAATGCCATAGCCCCCATCCGAGCTAATGCGGCACAACGATACTGGCAATCGGGCCTATATCGTTGCTGCTCCCAATGTCCATCGGGATTTAAAATAACGGGCACTTTGCCCTTAAGATGGTCGGGACGATATAAGGACCCATTAATATACACCCCGGGTAAAATCTCGATAGCTATATTTTCAACAGTATAGCCATCAAATTTTCGCCGCTGCGTAATGATAGGTTTAGAGTTGGGGGCAACAGGCATTGGCGACAATTGCAAGGCTGCTAATAAAGCAGGTTTTAACAATTTCTTTCTAGCCTCCCACTCTTCAACATTCTTATACTGCGATGCGATACGATCTAACTCTGCCCAGCCATCTTGAACTGTCCAACGATAATATTCAAAATTGCTAAGCTTATATACTTTATCTTTTTCCTTCTTTACCTTCATATCAAGCGGCGTTAACACATTATCGAGTGTTGCCTCAACATCGTTCCGATAGCGCCAATCAGCATAGTTTACCCATTTATTGGCCACCATCGAATCGGGGTATTTAATCTTTACACCATACTTATTTTCGATATCAGACAGAACTTGTTTTAATGGCTTTTTATATGCATCATCCGAGTTTTGCGCAAAAGAAATAGAAGCTATCAGGATGCAACAAAAAGCATAATATATTTTCTTATACATAGGGCAATTTAAAAATTTTAGCTATTTTTCTTCGTAAAAAAAGGAAAGGCACAATAAGTTGGCATCCTTTGTAAAACATAGAAAATTGATACTACCCTTCAAATATACAAAGTAGATTCATATAGCTTCTATCAGCTACTGTGATAGCAAAAAAATGACCCTAGATAAACGTTCAAACAATGTGCCTCATCCTAGCATTATTTGAACCATACTCTAGACTCCTTCGAGACTTATTCGGGGCAAGTGCATGAATTCATACACTTGCCCCGAATAAGTCTCGAAGATGGTCCGGAAATGGTAGCACCCAAGTTGCTACTGTCTTGTAACCAATAAATACTATAAAATAGTTATTGAACCATTTACTTGGTTATTAGTAAAAATCATGGACAAACGACGGTAGGCCTAGCAAGAATTCGATTCTAACTTACTGTTATTCAGAAACAAACTGCAATTCAAGGGGGTTATAGCTCACTAAACGCACTGTGTAAATATTGTATATCTTTATTGTAACAAATAAGTCTAATACAAGAAGATCTATATGATGAGTGAAGCAGAAATAATAGAAACCATAAAACATTCGGATAGTAATCAAATAAAATTTGCCGTTACCGATATAGATGGCGTATTGCGAGGAAAAGTGATTAGTAAGAAGAAATTTTTAATGAGTATTGCAGAAGGACTTGGATTTTGTAATGTTATTTTTGGCTGGGACATGAATGATAACTGCTACGACAACTCTTTATTAAGTGGTTGGCATACCGGATATCCTGATGCTTATGCCTCCATAGATCTACAGACATTTCGTACCATTCCGTGGAATGAACAGATGCCCTTTTTCTTGGCAGATTTTAGCCTGTCGAAAGAAATATCGAATGCTTGTCCAAGAACATTATTAAAAAATATTAGACAACAATGTATTGATCTTGGGTATCGACCCAATTTTGCGAAGGAGTTTGAGTGGTATAATTTTAAGGAAACATCGGCATCTTTAAAAGATAAGAACCATGTAAATCCTACCCCACTTACCCCTGGTTATTTTGGCTATTCTTTACTTAAACCATCCCAAAATCAGGCATATTATAACGATATCTTTAATCTATTAGGGCAATTTAATATACCGCTCGAAGGCTTGCATACAGAAACGGGCGATGGCGTATATGAAGCCTGTATTGACTATACCGACATACTCGCTGCTGCCGACCAAGCTGTTTTATTTAAATCAAGTGTTAAAGAGATTGCTTATCAACATCAAATCATTGCCAGCTTCATGGCTAAATGGAATAGTAAGCTACCAGGTTGCAGTGGTCATATACATCAAAGCTTGTGGAACGAAGCAGGAACTACCAATTTGTTTTACCATGCGGCCGACACAGATCAAATGAGCTCGCTCATGAAGCATTATATTGCCGGCCAATTATATTGTTTGCCGCATATTTTACCCATGTATGCTCCTACCGTAAACAGCTATAAACGATATATAGATGGCGCTTGGGCCGCTACCTCTGTAAGCTGGGGTATTGAAAATAGAACAACTGCATTGCGGGTAATCAACCATTCGGCCGAAAGAACACGCCTAGAAACAAGGGTGCCTGGTGCCGATGCAAATCCTTACCTATCCTTAGCCGCTAGTCTTGCATCTGGTTTATTCGGCATCAAAAATAAATTACCCTTAACGCTTGCAGCAACCAAAGGAAGCGCTTATGGCCATGATGACCATGAAGCATTCCCAAAAACACTTCAAGAGGCTACAGCTGCAATGAAATCGTCGGCGATTGCCAAAGACTTATTTGGAGATGGATTTGTAGATCACTTTGTAAGAACGAGAGAATGGGAATGGAAAAAATTTACACAGGAAGTAACCGATTGGGAACTAAAGCGTTATTTCGAAATTATCTGATTTACAACCTATGGCATTTATAGACTTTACAGCAATCGTTAAAGAAGCCTGGCATGCATACGATAGTACAAGAACCATTGTACGCATCACAGATATTAGCGCCAAGGTTTCAACAAACCATGTATACCGAATCAGGTTTACCGATAACAGTTTTATCATTGCCAAGCTATCTTACTTTGGTAAATATGAACATTTTGTAGAAGATCATGCCATCATCGACACCTTGTCGAATAATCTTCCCGCACCCTTTGAGAATTTTTTAGCTCGCTCATTAATGAAAGGAAATTCCTTGTTTATATATCGCTATACCAATGAAATTCTAGATGCATGGGTAGTTTTTTACCGACCAATCGCTATTAAAAAAAGGCTGCCGAAAAGATTGGATGAAGAACAAATCTCGAAACTAGGCGAGCAAATTGCATTGTTTCATAAAGCATGTAATAGTATTAGAAATACATTGCCTAACTCCTCAAAAACATTGAAGGTCGACATTGATTATTTACTGAATAGCTTGAACTCGAGAGAGGGGCATTTTGAGCACCTAATGCATAGTAATGAAATAAAAGAACATAGTCGATTATTTATCGAAAACTGCGAAAAGCTACATGCTACTGAATTTGACAATATTCCTGTTTTTATTGATTGGAATATTGGCAATTTCTCGGTATCCACTTCCGTTAAATTGTTTTCGAGATGGGACTATGATTGGTTTAGAATGGGCTCGCGTATGCTTGACTTTTATTTTCTGAGTAGAGTGGTTTCTGATATTGGCGATAGAACAGTATTTAGCTACAATATTGGAACTTTGATGGAAGATCGGTTTATCATTTTCCTAAAAGCGTATCACGAAATATATCCCTTAACCAAGCCGGAAATATTGTTTCTAAAAGAAGCATACCGCTTTTTCATTTTGAACTATGTTATCAAAGATGGCAGATATTTCTTTCATGATCTATTCGCCACTAAACTACAGAAAGAAGCCTACGAAATTTATTTACCATCGATTGAGAAAGAATTTAATGCCGATATTATTTTAAAAGCCCTAAACCTATCCTAGCCCATGCAGCATGAATCTTTTTTAAATATTGCAGTAAAATACAAAGCTGTTTTCTTAGACGCTTATGGTGTACTAAAAAACTATAAAGGACTCATTGCGGGCGTACCAGATACCATTGATTTTTTAAGAAGTAAAGGCATCGCCTTACGCATATTAACCAACGATGCTTCTCGCAGTCAGGAGCAGCAGGCCGAAGGCTTTTGCAAGTTAGGATTGACTGGATTTGAACCATCCGAAATTATCACATCGGGCATGATGGCCAAAATGTTTTTACAACAAAAAATATTGTCTGGAAAGATTGCATATCTAGGAACCGAAAATTCGGCATACTATATTCTGCAATCTGGACTAGAACATATTGCAGTAAGAGATATTGATTTAGAACATGTTGATGATATTTCTGCTTTTGTTTTTTTAGACGATGAAGGTTTCGATTGGAATATCGACATTAATAAAACCGTAAACTTATTACGACATAAGAACATCCCTATTGTAGTGGCCAACTCCGATAAATTATACCCTGTTTCGCGTAATCATGTTTCCGTTGCAACGGGAGGTATTGCTAAGTTGGTAGAAAGTATGCTACACAAAAAATTCATTCATTTTGGCAAGCCCGATTCTCAGATGTTTATGTATGCTTTTGCCGAATTAAACCGAACAGGAGATTTTAATCGACATGAGATTCTAATGGTTGGAGATACCTTACATACCGACATATTGGGTGGAAACAAATTTGGCGTAAAAACTACATTAGTATTATCGGGCAACACGAGTGCCGAAGATGCTGATCTAGAAATCAATTCTTCGGGCATCATCCCAGATTATATTTGCCGCTCCATTGTTTCATAAGCCATTCGATAGTTTAGCTTTCGCCTGGCTTTTGTGGAAAGTGTTAGGGAATATGGGATATTAAATTTTAATGAGTATTCCTGTTAATTTTTGACTTGGTCATTGCTTTTTGCTCAACGGATATTGCTGGCTGAAGCGGAATCTTTACTTAGCCATCATCCCCTGAACACAAACTGATTTTCGTCAGTTAATTACCCTTTTAATTTTCCTAACTTGGCTTCAGGATTTCCACAAGATCAAAGGTTCATATATTATTTATTCATTAAAAAGTAGCATCATGAAACGTCCCTATTCTTTATTCATGAAAAGTAGCAGCTTACTGATACTATGCTTCCTACTACTCTACCAGGTAACAAAGGCACAAGTAAAATATCACTCAAAAGATTATGTTAACCTGCTAGTAAGTGGCAGCTCAACGCTGCATGATTGGGATATGAAATCGGCTAAGGGTAACTGCACAGTTTTATTTAACTTTAATAAGGCTGGCGAATTAACCGGCTTATCAACATTAAAATTTGTTACCCCAGTAGAAGGCTTGAAAAGTGGACATAGTGGTATGGATAGAAATGCCTATAACGCTTTAAAAGCAGATAAAAATCCAACAATTGTGTTTATTCTTACTTCTGGAACTGTTGAAGCAGATAGCACGATCAAATGCAATGGCAAACTTACTATTGCAGGATTAACGAAAGATGCTGATTTAATGGCTTCTTATAAAATAAATGCAGATAAAAGCGTCACCGTTTCGGGTATAAAGAAGATTAGCATGAGCGACTTTAATATAACAGCTCCCAGTTTTATGATGGGCGCTATTAAAACAGGTAATGAAATAAGCTTTAAATTCGATTTAACGCTCAGTAAACAATAAGGTATTTGAACGCATGGCAATTTCTAATTCAACAACCTTGTTGCTATAACTCCTTCTAGAGCGGTATAGTAACTTCTAGAGGACTAACTATAATTTGCCCGCCAAGCTAGCTTAGGAGCATTGGTGCGAAGTCGCATATTATTCGGGAATACGCATCGCTTTTTTAATAGCGTTGTCGGTAAGATTTAAGACTTCGAAATACCCTTCAGTCCCAAATAGTTGCCTTGCCATCAATGCTTTTACGTGTAATAAAATATCTAATTTTTCGGTATTCGTTACCTTATTGAGTGGCAAACTATCTTGAAGGGCAAATTTGCTTAACAACTGCCATTGATTTTCGGAAGGGTTAAACTGCTTGATAAATTCGGATGTAGATTTAATAGTAAGCAGCTCATTTTTATGTTGCATGTAATATTTGTACACAAAATTGCTCAAAACATTATTATAATAAAGCTTCGCAGCCATAACCGACATACTCGTGGTATCTAATGGAACAAAAAGATCGGGTGTAATACCGCCACCTCCATATACCAGATGACCGGCAGGTGTTTTAAAAGAAGCCCCTACCGGTTTTATGGTATCGCATTTTATAACTTCACCATCATGAAAACGGTTCATCAATTCTTCTTGATACTTTTCTTTGCCCTTATTGTAAGGTTTTTGAATATTTCTACCCAGTGGGGTAAAATACCTAGCCACGGTTAAACGTACCGCGCTTCCATCACTTAATTGAAACTGCTGCTGCACAAGCCCTTTACCAAAAGTTCTTCTACCAATAATAGTGGCCCTATCCCAGTCTTGCAAAGCCCCCGATAATACCTCACTCGCCGATGCAGATGTTTCATCAACAAGAACCACTAAGTCACCTTTTTCAAAAAGGCCTTCTTTTCTGCACCGATATTCATTTCTAGGCGATTTATTACCTTCTGTATACACAATCAATTTATCGCCATCTAAAAATTCATCCGCAATGCTTGTGGCCTCCGACATTAATCCACCCCCATTGCCACGAAGGTCTAAAATAAGCTTATGCATGCCTTGTTTTTGGAGCATTTCTAGATGCTGCATAAATGCTTCATAGGTTCTGTCGGCAAATTTATTGATCCGGATATAGCCAGTTTGCGGAGCAATAATATATGCTGCATCAATTGATGGTACAGGTATATTTCCCCTTTTAATCGTAATATTTTTTAATGATCCATTGCGTAACAAGGTTATCTTAACTGAGGACCCGATAGAACCCCTCAGCTGTTTTCGTATATCATCCGACTTAATTTTTTTATAGGTAAGCATGATGCTGTCATTGGCCTTAATGAAAGCATCCCCGACCATAATACCTGCTTTATCGGAAGGACCATCTTTAATAACATGAACAACATTAACTGTATCGTTAAATATCTGAAATTCTACTCCAATACCCTGAAAATTACCCATCAATTCATCATTAACTTCTGTGAAAGAGGAAGCTGGGATATATACTGAGTGAGGATCTAGCTTAGACAATAGTTCATCAATTACTACACCATTGATACTATCGGTAGGTAGAGAATCAACATACTTCGCATTAACTAGATCTAGTACTTCCTGCAATGCCGACGACTTAGACGATCCAAAAAATGGGCTACTTTTTGTGTTTCCCTTAATCTGATAGCCAATGATCATTCCTAGCACCATTATTATAGAAAATAATAGGGGCAACCAAATCTGTAATTTTTTACTTCCCATAATTGTTGGTTCTTTGTACCTTAATACTATGAAATGCGAATATCGCATTAATGTTTAATAGACAAGTTTGAAAAATAAAAGAACTAGCTTAAATCTATCTTATGCCTGTAAAACTCATTGCCGATAGTGGCGCTACAAAATGCGAATGGTGCCTACTTCATAACGGAAAAAAGAAAACCATCCTTACCCAAGGAATTAGTCCCTATTTTCTTGACAGCCAACAAGTAATAGCCATTTTACAAAAAGAGCTCTTACCGAAATTAAAAAATGTGTTGATCGATGAGCTTTTTTTCTATGGAACAGGACTCAGTAATCCAAATAATGTAAAAGTGATTAGAGTAGCCTTGAAAAAGCTATTTCCTTCCACTAAAATAGAAACTAACACCGATTTACTGGCAGCCGCTAGGGCTTTATGCGGCAAGAATAAGGGCATCGCCTGTATACTAGGCACAGGTGCCAACTCTTGTTATTACAACGGAAATAAGGTACTTAAAAATAGCCCAGGCCTAGGTTTTATCCTAGGCGATGAAGGAAGTGGTGCCTATCTTGGAAAAAAAGTGGTCCAATATTATTTGTATAATACATTTGATGCAGACCTTATGTCGAGATTCGATGCTAAGTTTACAACCAATGCCGTTGAAATTTTAGAGCATGTTTACAAAAAACCAATGGCAAACCGTTATCTTGCCTCTTTTGCGATCTTTCTGGCCGAAAACCGTGGTCATTATATGATTGAAAATATTATTGAGGATGGATTAAATGATTTTTTCTTTAATCACCTATACAAATATCGAGAAGCATGGACTTTACCTATCAACTTTATAGGAAGTGTTGCTTATGGCTTTAAAGATGTATTATCGGAGCTTTGCCACACTTACGAATTAGAGCTAGGCACTATTTTAAAGAAACCAATGGATGGACTAGTTAAATATCACAAATAAACAGCTAGATGATGGAATTTAAAAAAATAACAGAGCAAACTTCACACTATCGACACTTGGAAAAAATGTCGGTAGAACAGGTCTTGATCAACATTAATAATGAGGATAAAACCGTGCCGCAAGCAGTAGAAGCGGCTTTACCGCAAATAGAAAAGTTGGCATCCGTCGTAAGCGATAAAATGCTTGCTGGTGGAAGATTATTTTATATAGGAGCAGGAACAAGTGGCAGATTGGGCATCATAGATGCAAGTGAATGTCCGCCTACCTATGGGGTTCCTTATGGCCTTGTTATTGGCATTATAGCCGGTGGCGAAAAAGCCATTACCAAAGCAGTAGAATTTGCAGAAGACGAAAAGGAAGTAGGCTGGGCCGATCTACAAAAACATTTTGTGAGCGATAAAGATGTGGTAATAGGCTTAGCTGCTAGTGGCACAACACCCTATGTAATTGGCGCCTTAGAACAATGTAGAAAACAGGGCATTACAACAGGAAGCATTTGCTGTAATCCCGGCTCACCTGTAAGCCATGCGGCCGATTATCCAGTGGAAGTAGTAGTTGGTCCTGAGTTTGTTACAGGCAGTACTAGAATGAAAAGTGGTACCGCCCAGAAACTGGTATTAAACATGATTTCCACAGCTGCAATGATTCAACTAGGCCGAGTGGAAGACAATAAAATGGTAAATATGCAGCTGACCAATATAAAACTCGTAGATCGAGGCGTGAAGATGGTCATGGATCAGCTTGACTTAAAGGATTATGAAACGGCGAAGGACCTATTATTAAAACATGGCAGTGTTAAAAAAGCAGTAGATGCCGTAAATCTGGCTGGTAATGCATTACATTGAACCCTTTTATAACTGGCGTCATCTCTATCTTTCAGAAGAAGATAAACTTTCGCCCTTTTATGGCCGGGTATATAGTGAGTTCGAATTTTCCCAAACAGTTTACAACTACTATATTCACCCTCAATGGGACGAATTTGGCAGTAGAACCCTCTATATAAAAATAATATATGTAGATTATGAGTTGCAATTCGCTGTCATAGAAATGATTGGAGAGTGGAACGACGCAATTGAAAACGATATCATGGAATTAAAAAGAGAAGTGATTGATCTCTTATTAAAACAGCATATCACTAAGTATATTCTTATTACCGAGAACGTACTCAATTTTCATAGTAGCGATAGAGATTATTACCAAGAATGGTATGAGGAAGTGAGCGATGAAAATGGATGGATTGTTTCGCTAAATATGCCAGAAGCTACTCAATACGATTTCAAAAAGAAGAAATTAAGCTATTATATTGAACTCATGGAGCTTCCTGACTGGCGCGTCTATAAACCGGATCATTTATTTAAGAAAATCGACGACATACTTACGAATAGACTCAGCTAAGTCAGGTTTTATAATATCCTCGTACATTTATGTACACGTAATTATCGTTTAGCAAGGTCATATACCCATGGGATATACAAAAAAGATTTGGGTGTACTAATATATGCTATTAACACACCCAAATTAACTTAATTAAAAAGCTATTACTACCTATTTAATTAAGCTTCTTTATTAGTTACTAAAGACAATTTAGTAAATTCGGTACCACTGAATATTTTAGCTAAATTAATATTCTTAGACTTTGTCCACTCTTCCACTAATGAAGTTGGAACAATACGCCAGAAATTCTTAGATTTTAGGTCTTCGTAATCGTTACTTTGAACAATTAAGCCATTAATGGAGTTTCTTTTTTTAAAATCTATTTTAACCGATTTAGTTGCTGGAACAACATTACTTTCTACAAATTTCGAAATTAAATCAATAGTCATAGCTGCAAATATAGGGAATTTTGCCCAAAGCAGCGCTATTTACAATGAGATACCACCTGAAGCCTCAATACGCTGACCATTTATCCAGTAGCCTTCGGGCGAACATAGAAAAGTAATAATACCTCCAATATCACTAGCTTCACCAACCCTTCCTAGGGCAGTTTGATTAGCAAGAAACCCTTTCATTTGTGGATTATTACGAATGGCTGCACCATTAAAATCTGTTTCAATAGGCCCCGGCGCTAGCACATTAGTCGTAATACCTCTTTGACCCACTTCTTTCGCTAAATAGCGGGTAAATGTCTCTATTGCGCCTTTCATAGAAGCATAAATTGAATATCCTGACACACAAAACCTAGTTGTACCACTCGATAAATTAATAATTCTTCCCTGATCGTTAATGAAGGGCAATGCCTTTTGTGTAAAAAAGTAAACCCCTTTAAAGTGGATATTCATCAAATAATCGAATTCTTCTTCTGTTGCTTGTTGATAAGGAATGGTAGCACCTACACCTGCATTGTTAATTAAGAAGTCGAATTTATCGGTATCCCATTTCTCCTGAAGCGTTAATGAAAGCTCCTCCATAAACTGGTTGAATGAGCCCAAATTACCCATGTCTAATTGCAAGGCCATTGCTTTACGACCCATTGCTTGGATCAAAGCAACTACTTCATTGGCTGCTGCTTGATTTGTATGATAGGTCAAGATTACATCATGCCCTTTTTCGGCCAAGCATAATGCTGAATTCTTGCCTAATCCACGACTTCCACCTGTAACCAATGCTATTTTTGTACTCATCTTCTAGCTTTTTTATTTGTATAAATTAAGAACCTGTGTTAGAATAAGAAACTAGGTTTAAGAGGCATAAACATTAAACTCTTTTGTATTTTATAATACGAAGTGTTTGTAAAACTACCGCGAGTAAAATTAGTGCAAACCCATAATAAAACCAGTGTGTCAAATATTTATTTTCTTTATATACTACAAAAGCTAAAAGTATGCCGTACACAGGTTCTAAGTTCAAGGTAAGGTTTTGTGTAAATGCCGAAACCTTCCTTAAAGCTTGTAAGGAGAGGTCCATAGCTAACACTGTACATAACCAACTCATCAATAATAACCATCCCCAATCTTTTAGCGTTGGGAAAACATAGTGAGTAGGAAAAATAGATAAATAAAACGGTAGCAATAAGCTTAACACAACCCATCCACCTGTTAACTCATACAACATGATTTCTTTGGCGCTATTATTTTTTACCACTAGTTTCTTATTCATAATGGTAAATAACACACTGAGAATTGTTGCAATTAATCCAATCAAAATTCCATTTCGATAACGTGGATCAAAATGAAAAATAAGATAAATGCCTGCTATTGCAAGTAAACCCAATAAAACCTCAAATACAATGACTTTACGCCTCATGATTAAGGGCTCCAATAATGCTGTAAAGAGCCCTGCAGACGACAAACAAGTTAATGCAATAGAAACATTTGAATATTTGATACTTCCATAAAAACAAACCCAGTGCAGGGCTACCAAGGCCCCCACTCCCATTAACTTGATGACCATTGGTAAGGATAATCGTCGAATGGGCCCTTTCCACCGCATCATAATAAATAACGTAAGTATGGTAATTAGCATCCTATACCATACCAACAACCCCTCATTCAGTTGAATTAACCGTCCTAATACCCCTGTAAACCCCCAAAGAAAAACGGCAATATGTAGCTTGATTAACGACGACTTCATACAACAAAGAAAAGGCTATTATCAATCATTTAGTAAAAACGAGCAAATTGGCACGCACCCAACAAATAACTATTTGCTGTTTGGGTATTCTTATGAATGCTGACCAAAACAGACCCTATTTACGAACAGCACCAGATCTTATTGTATATTAATGGATATTATTTTGTAAATTCATATAACAAATCATACCATGGAAACCGAACAGACTCTCTTTGAATTTATCCTAAGCAATAAAAAGCTAGTAGAAGAATATATAGAAGTGCGTATTAATATCTTTAAACTTGAATTATTACGTACAAATGCAAAAATTAGTGGCATTATACTATGGATGGTTAGCTCCATTATCCTATTTTTTTTTATACTCATTTTTGCCGGTATCACTACAGGTTTTTATTTATCCCAGGTTTTTCACAGCTATACAGTTGGATTCGGCATCACAACCGGCCTCATTACTTTTTTAGCCTTATTACTTACCATTTTTAGGAAGGCTATCTTCATTAATCCCATCATTCGGATCATACTAAAACAATATGCTAATGAAACAAATAAATGAATATTCAATCACCGACCTAAGCTCCTTGAATAAACAAATCGATGCTTTGTACATTAGAAAGGAAGAGCTTGAGAAGACCTTAGATGATAATTGGACCTTTTTACAGAAGAACTATGTTCACCTGATACGCAATAATGTACTGGAGCGAATGTCCTTTCTTCAAAAGAATAGTTTACTGAACAATATTCTTTCCATCCCAAAAGTGAAAGATGCTGTAGCGTCTATTACTGAAAAAGTAATTACGACTATGGAAAGGCTATTGTTGAAACTCGTTCACAAAGTTACTGAATAAACCCAAGAACCATTTTGACAACAATTTTGCTATTGACATCCGTTTTGCAATAAATTTAAGTAAAACCAGTTCACAATTATTTAAATAAAAAGAGAGGTAAATCAATAAATTTACCTCTCTTTTTATTTAAAATAGTACGCGTGAATTATTTGTTAATCAAATACTTACGTTGTAATGTGTATAGCAAAACAAATATAAATAACAACGCATAACCTAAAATAGCACCCCAACCAGTGAATGCCCCTTTACCAATAAATATAATGGTTCCAATAACAGGTAATAGTTCTCCCATCAGCCATAAATAATAGCCCTGCTGTTTTAGCTTACGCATCTGAATAGCACCCAATAAACACAAGCCGGCCCCCACTAATCCTAATATTAAAATGGGCAGCTTATTGGCTGCAACAAGCTTTGCATTCTCTAATGCTTCAGGCGTCATTAACTTTTTCGCAAAATCGGGTAAATCGGGTTTATTCATGGCCATTTCCAAATCAGAAACCGATTTATCAGCATTAATAAATTGCCAAATTCCGCCGAAAAAGGCAAGTGCACTTCCAATAAATGTCAAGATCGTCAATGTTTTTAAACTCCCATATTCTTGCGCAGGAGCTTCGTTTGTAAATGAGTCAGACATAATGTAAAAGTTTTAGGTTTGGGAAATTTGAAATTAAGTTAAAATATAAAGTAACGAAAACTAATCAGTAAAAACAATAGTTTTCTAGACATTTTTATACTAGTTTAATTAGTATTTAATGAGCCGTCTACCAGTTGTACAACAAAAAAGGCTGCCTTATACAAGCAGCCTTTACTTACTAACTAACCCATTAAACCTAATTCAATTTCTTTTTTAAGGTACTCACCTGCTCTTGTAAGTTGTTGACCATACCTGCCAACTGGTTAACATCCCAACGTTGAACAATATTGGCTTTCTGCAAAATATAAACAGCTTTCCATACTTCAAGCACATCTTCGGCATTAACAAGATAAGGCTCATAAAGCGGATTATCGCTGATTAAGGTAAGTTTATTTTTAGCCCGCGTATTTTTCATAACACGTTTATAAACAACGCCTTCATTTTTGCTAAGTACAACATAGGTATTGCTATTCTTCAATTCATCAATATCTTCTATCTTCTCTCCCACAATAACGCTACCACTAGGTGTAGGCAACATACTATCTCCGATAATTTCAAAGGCACGATACTGACCAGGAGCCAGCATAGGAAGGGTAAACGTATTTAGCTCATCTAAGAAGTCGGGATCGGCGTAGCCGGCCATATAGCCAGCTGCAGCTTTCACTGGCACGAATTGAATTTCTGCAATGGTGGCAAGATCACTCTTCAGCTTTCTACGTTGTTCCAAATAACTATCTCCCTTAGCTGCTGTAAGGTCTTTAAGCAATAGATCTTCGAAGCTAATTTTAAAAATGTCGCAAAGAATTTTCTGTACTTCTAGTTTAGGCTCAGCACGTTCCTCCTCATATGCCCCAATTAAAGAACGCTTAACTTTTAACTTGTTGGCACATTCTTCTTGGGTCCATCCACGTAGTTTGCGTAGATAACGAAGATTTTTTCCTGCGTAACTCATCGCTAATAATTTTAGATTTAAATGCAAATTACTAATTTATTTAGTTATTCCAAAATTATTTTATTTCCTCAAAAAATTAGTGACATCGCGTATTAGTAAAATGAGTAGATATGAAATGAAACAAAAAAGCCCTGATAATAAATTATCAAGGCTTTTTGTTTGAACGTGCCCCAGGCGGGACTTGAACCCGCACGGCCGTTGCTGACCACAGGATTTTAAGTCCTGCGTGTCTACCAGTTCCACCACCAGGGCTTCCAAAAAAAAATTCATCGGACTGATGAATTTTTTTGGAGCGAAAGACCGGGCTCGAACCGGCCACCCCGACCTTGGCAAGGTCGTGCTCTACCAAATGAGCTACTTTCGCTTTTAATTTTGTAAGAACTTCTTTAACCGGAGTGCAAATTTAGGAATCTTAAGTTCACTGCAAAATTTTTTTATACAAACGCTACTTGTATTTTGGAGTATAGAGCGTGTTTTCTGGCACAATTACATCTGGCTTGCCCTTATAACGGTGCTGGTAAAGGTTATAGCAACCACCGAATATAAATGCGATAATAGCAAAAACTTGTAAATAAAATAAAAATCTTGATGAATTAACCCAGTTCTTGGTAAAATCCTTCTCTTTTTCTGTTTCTTGGTGTGACATATTTATTTTTATGTTGGTTGCAAAAATAAGGGAGCGCGTTAAATTATCGGTGCTTCTTAGCAACAATTTCTAGAAAGATTTTTTTTTGCTTTATAAAATGGTCCCAAACAATGGCTCCATTATATACGCCACCCATTACTTTCATTGGTTTTCTGTTTACACTGTACTTGTTTTTTCCCGTTATCCAACTTAACATCACAACAATATGTGCGCGTACAATGGCTTTAAAAAAAGCAGCGTCGCCGGTAAATAGCCCTTTCCATGCAGAAATTGCATCGAGCAAAAATCGCAAAGGTAGTTTCCACCATTTTTCGCTTACCGGCAAATTCTTGGTAAGCATCAGTAAATTATTTCTAAAATTAAGAAACACCTTCCGTCCACCACGTGGCAATGTTCCTGCTCCAACATGGAATACGACAGACTGCGGACAAACATATATTTTATGCCCTGCCAATTGCATGCGCCAACACAAATCAATTTCTTCCTGATGTGCAAAGAAGCTGGCATCAAATCCCTGCATGGCATGAAATACCTGGCTACGTATAAACATAGCCGCCCCTGTTGCCCAAAATATTTCCTGCACATCATCGTATTGATGTACATCTTTCTCTAGTACATCAAAAATTCTACCCCTAGAAAAAGGATAGCCCAAACAATCTATCCATCCTCCACTAGCACCTGCATATTCAAAATGCTTGGGTTGATGAAATGCCAATAGTTTTGGCTGACAAGCGGCAATCAGCTGATTGCCTTCCATTAAATCAATAACGGGTTCTATCCACCCTGGCGTAACTTCTACATCAGAATTTAATAATACATAGTATTCCGACTGAACATGCTGTAATGCCCAATTGTAGCCTCCTGCAAAACCATCATTTTGTGTATTGAATAGAATTTCAACCGATGGAAACTTGGCCTTTACAAAAGCAACCGAGTCGTCGATAGACGCATTATCTGCAACAATCACCTTTTTATTGACATAGGTTGATCCGATTACCGATGGCAAAAAACGTTCTAGATAGTTTCTTCCATTATAGTTTAATATTACAATAGCTACAGATGGCTGCATCAACTTGTTTATTTTTTGCGAAAATAGCACTACAATACGTAAGAAACACCCTCATTCTCATAATTACATAAATCTTTGAACAAATTATGTTTTTTAGTTACTTTTAAACCTTCTTGAAAACCTATGAAAAAAATATATTCATTTACCTTATTGCTAGTTCTTTTAAGCATTTCTATTATGACAGAAGCTCAAACCATTCTTCCGCTCTATCAGGGAACGATTCCTAATAACAAAGCAACTGCTAAACCTGAAGTAAATATGGGTAATGGACGAATTGCGGGCGTTACCGTGCCCACCCTTACTATTTTCCTTCCCGAAAAAAAGGACTCCTTTTTAACGGCTGTCATCATCTGCCCTGGAGGCGGCTATGCGCGCCTATCCATTGATCATGAAGGATATGAAGTTGCGAAAGCCTTTAACCAAAAAGGAATTGCTGCATTTGTATTGAAATACAGAATACCTGCCGACAGCAGCATGAACAATAAAGAGATTGTTCCACTGCAAGATGCACAAAGAGCTTTTCAACTTATTAGAGAAAAGGCTAAAGAATATAATATCAATCCCGACAAGATAGGCATCATTGGATTTTCGGCTGGTGGTCATTTGGCTTCAACAGTTGGCACACATTTAAACATGCCCGTCATTAGTAATGAAAACAATACCAATCTTTGTCCCAACTTTCTGCTATTAGCCTATCCAGTAATTAGTTTTGCAGATAGTCTTGCCCACATGGGATCTCGCGATAATCTGATAGGTAAAAATCCAAATGAAGAAAAGATAAAAGCATTTTCGAACGAATTGCAAGTAACTCCACAAACCCCTCCTACATTCATAGTACATGCAGCCGACGACAAAACGGTAAAAGTGGCGAACAGCATTCTATTCTTTGAATCGCTACAAAAAAATAAAGTAGCTTCAGAAATTCATATTTATCAAAATGGCGGACATGGTTTTGGATTGCATAATGCCACTACAAAAGAAAATTGGTTCGAAACAGCCATTCATTGGATGACTGCCAACAAGCTAATGAAAGGAGACGCCATCAATTAGTTATTTGTTTTTAATTTTTTTGATGAAGTTATGAGGGCAGATACTTTGAATGTATGCACCAAGAAAGTATGTAGTAGCTTATTGCTTTTTCAAAGCATCTAAGGCCTCTTGCTTTTGCTTATTGTTTAAGTTGCTTTTTACAAAAACCTTACTTAACTGATAACTTAACGAAAGTCTAAAATTACGCGTATTACTTGCACTATAGCTTTGGATGGTAAAATTAGAGCCCATACTTGTTCCGCTATATTTCTGCAAACCAAATGGATCGATTGCCGTAAAACTAACAATTAGCTTTTTATTTAAGAATTTATGCTGAATACCTAATGTCATATTTATATTACTATGCGTTCTACCCTGCGGGTTAGCATAACTACTATACCGATTATTGCCCTCAATGATTGTTAGCTTATCGGGTGCATAGCTATAATTAAAGGTTGAATAATAAGTACCCCCATCTTGGTATCGGTACAAACTTTTCTCAATATCGCTATACTGATTGTAATTAAACCCGGCACTGATATTAATTTTTATCTGTTTAGTGATAGTGATACCAGTCCAAAAACTTCCCTGATATTCACCTTGATCAGAAATATTTTGATACGTTACTTGCGTTTTACCACTATCAATTAAAGTGCGTATTGAATTAAATACATTTTTTATTTTATTAAAACCAATTGAAGCATTTAGATTAAACTTTTCTTGAACATACCCAAAGTTAATATCATAGTTATCAGTTAATGATGGCAGTAGGTATGGATTACCGAACCGAATACTATAAGGATCGCTATAATCAATGCTTGGATTCAGTTCGGTAATACCTGGACGTCGAATGGTTTCTCTATATATCAATGCCAAATTCATTCGTTTGTCAAACTCCTTTCTGAGTGTAATGTTGGGTAATAATTCCCAATAACCATTATTTACATCTGTGGCATTACCCTTAATAAAGTTAAACTGAGTACCTGTATATTCGGCCTGTGCGCCCGTAATAATTTTCCATTGCATGGGCATTGTAAGAATAAAGCCAGCCCGTATTGTGAAGATATATTGATGAAATAAAAAATCGTTACTCAATAGACTGTTATATACAAAACTGCTATCAATTTTTCGCAAATACGAGGTATTTAGAATATTATGATAATCATTTCCACTACATGAGGTTCCAGTGGTAAATACGATGGTTCCAGTATCGTTCAAAGGCTTATTGTAATTAGCACGCAAATAATATGACTTTGTGTAATTGTCTGAATATTGATTCTCCGTGGAATCTATGCCTGTAGGCAAAAAATTGGCTTGTAAAAATTGTTGATAGAAATCTCTTAAGCCATCATTCTTGCCATCATTCACCCCTGTCATGATTTGCAGTTTCTCAACCGGATTGATTCCTTTCCACTGATAAGAGGCACTAATACCATGACTATATCCATTGCCCGTATTCGCATTTATTCTAGTGCTCGGACTATATACATTCAGCAAACTATCGAGATTTTGATAGATTGTGGAGCTAAAATTATCGAAATAGTTTAGATTGCCTTGATATACAAAGCTAATTCCACTTCGTTTGGAAAAATCATAATCGGCTTGGAAACGAAAGTTAGGCCTACGATATTTATTTATGTAGCGAGAATCGGTATAAAAATAATTAACTGAATCGGTATAAAAATTCTCCCTTCTAGAATAGGAATTGCCCCTAGTTTCACCTGTTCCATACCCAAGATTGGCATTAAGATTTAGCTTTGTACTGCGATAACTAAAATTTCCAGATTCTGATTGTTCTCCCCTTGTTCCCGCACTAATAGATAATTTACCATAGATGCCCACCCTACCTTTTCGGGTTATAATATTAATAACCCCACCATCGTATGTGGCATATTCTGGAGGAGGATTAATCATAATCTCTACCTTCTCAATCACATTGGCTGGGAGACTTTCTAGCAAATCGGTTAATTGCTGCGCGGTAAGATTGGTGGGCTTCTCATCCATTAAAATAAGGGGCGCTTTACCTCGCAATAAGATAGTACCATCGGGATTGGTATTAATCAGTGGCATATTCTTAAGCATGTCTGCAGCATTAGAACCATTACTAAGTGGGCTTTCCGATACATTGTACACAATTTTTCCGTCCTTGTTCTCCATTAAAGGTTTTTCGGCATAAACAACCACTTCATTTAGTTGATTGGTACTTTTATGCAACCTTAGATCTCCTAAATTAAAGTCGGTCTTATCGCTTCTAATTTTAATACTATCGATTGTTAATGTAGAAAAGCCCATATAGCCAATTTCTATCTTGTATAATCCATGTGGAAGATGCTCGAAGAGGAATGCACCATTTTTATCGCTCAAGATTTTATGCTTAGCAGGGAGACTGTCCTTATTTTGAAGCACAATAAAACTGCCTGGAATACCTCTACCCGATTCGTCTTCAAGTATATTACCCATTACTGTGCCATCGAATTTTTTAGGCGGCAAAGTGCCTTGTGCCCAAATTGCACCTTGACACAAAGCAAGTAATATAAAAACGAATACCACAAATTTCATATAAATGAATAATTAAAAGCTAGTCCTACATTTTGAACCTGCAAAATAGAGAAAAAGGTAGATTATTGACTATCAAATCAATGATATCTAATTATTGCAATATTAGTTGTGCTACAATTTCATTTAACTTGCTCCAAAAATTAATACTATAAAATGTACACAGTATACGGCATACCCAACTGCAATTCAGTAAAAAAAGCAGTAGACTGGTTAACCAGCCAGGAGATCCCCTTTGTTTTTCATAATTATAAAAAAGAAGGCATCACTGCAGCAAAATTAAAAAATTGGTGCAAACAACAAAGCTGGGAACTATTGTTAAACAAAAAAGGAACCACTTGGCGTGGATTAGATACCATCGACCAAAATAGCATTTCAAACGAAAAGGCGGCCATTGGCTTTATGGTTGCCCATACCAGTAGCATTAAACGCCCAATTATAGAAAAGAATGAAATGCTAATAGCTGTTGGTTTTGATGCCATCGCCTATGAAAAACTGTTTGCACTCTAGCCTATTTTAGTTTTACAAGCTCACTGATTAGGACCTTCGGTAGTTAAAATAAAAAATTACGGAAGGTTTAATTCCTCAAAAGATCAACAAGGATTTTGGTAAATTAAGCGAGTGGAGCAGAAAATACTACAGTAATTAACACAATACCACAGCACTTAGTGCAGGTAAATGGATGGTTAGTTTATAGCAGTCCGAAGGCTTGTCCACCAATTCCGATTTTATCACTGCATTAGAAACATCACCAGTACCCCAGAACATTTTATGATCACTATTAAATATTTCTTTCCAATGTTGTTTACCATGAACGAATACTTCCCAATTATGTCGAACAACGGGCGTTAAGTTAAGTATTACCAAAACATCGTCTTTCGATTTTTTGCCTTTTCTCTTATACACAATTACGCTATCGCTGCGATGATTTAGGTCTATCCATTCAAACCCAAATTCATTAAATTGGTTTTCGTATAAAGCAGGTTCGGCTCTATATAATTCATTTAACTTTTGAACACAATTTTTCATTCCCCCATGACTAGCATGCTTTAATAGATCCCACTGAAGTTCAGTCTTGTAATTCCATTCGGCTGTTGCAGCAAACTCATCGCCCATGAACATTAGCTTTGCGCCCGGGTGTGTAAACATATAAGTGTATAATACACGCAGGTTGGCAAACTTTTGCCATTCGTCGCCTGGCATCTTATAAATCATTGGACTTTTACCATGCACCACTTCATCATGACTTAGGGGCAACATAAAGTTTTCATCTTTGAAATACATCATGCTAAAAGTAAACTTATCTTGGTGGGAAGACCGAAATATAGGATCTAGCTTAAAATAGTTTAATGTATCGTGCATCCATCCCATCATCCATTTCATTCCAAAGCCAAGTCCATCTTCATAAGTTGGCTTACTAATACCAGGCCAGTCGCTAGCTTCCTCAGCAATAGTTTGGATATCTGGAAAGTCGCGATACAATGTAATATTGAGGTCTTTAATAAATTCAATTGCTTCAATATTACCATTGCCCCCGAACTGATTAGGTTCCCATTGCCCCTCACTACGACTATAATCTAATCGCAACATAGAGCTTACAGCATCCACACGAATACCATCAATATGAAATTGATCGAACCAAAATCGAGCACTACTAATGAGGAAGCTTTTTACTTCTCCACGTTTATAGTTAAAAATATAAGAATTCCAATCGGGATGATACCCTTTGCGCATGTCGGCATATTCGTAGGTATGCGTACCATCAAACATAAATAAACCATGTGCATCATAAGGGAAATGCGAGGGTACCCAATCGAGTATAACCCCAACACCGGCCTGATGAAAAGCATCAACTAAAGAAGCAAACTCTTGTGGATTTCCGAAACGAGATGTGGGCGCAAAGAAACCAGTACCCTGGTAACCCCAGCTGCCATCAAAAGGGTGTTCCATAATTGGCATAAACTCTACATGAGTATATCCCATTTCTTTTACATAAGGCACCAATAATGCGGCTATTTGTGTATAGGTATTGTAACTTTCTTCATCGTTTTTATTGGGGCGCATCCAGCTAGCTAAATGTACTTCATAAACAGAATAAGGCGAACTGAGTGCATTATGTTTTTTTCTTGTTTTCATCCAATGGGCATCCTGCCAATCAAATTGGGTTTGCCAGGTGATGGAAGCGGTATAGGGTCTTTTTTCCCAATAATTTGCATAGGGATCACCCTTATCTAATTTCATTCCTTCAAAACCATGAATATGGTATTTATAGGCTTCCCCTTTCTGAATATGAGGAATAAAACCCTCCCATATTCCAGAATGGTCAAGCCTTACTTTCAACGGGTGCGACTCTTTATTCCATTCATTAAAATAACCGGTAACGCTAACCCATGTTGCATTAGGCGCCCATACTGCAAAATAGGTTCCTTGTGTTTGTAATACTTCGATTTGCTTATTACCAAATAGTTCATAAAGGCGATAATGACAGCCATTTTGGAAATTTCTAATATCCTCCTCTGTAAACAATGAATAATTCCAAACAGGTTGTGCTGCATCTATAAAATAAATTTCTTCGTATTTTTTTTGAGCATTTTTACCCATTTTATTTGGTTTTGTTAACATTGATTCGCCTTTTGCCTTTATGGCTTTTTTATAAGCCTCCTGTGATTCATTTAAAGGTTTTGCGGTTTTGAGCATAAAGGCAATATTTAGCTAGTTCTTTTTGAGCTTAGATCACAAAACCATCGTGCAAGATGGCACCTTTTTTTATAACCACAATACCATCTTTAATCGTATATAATTCATGGTCTTTATTATCCAAATGACTGCCCCCATTAATTCGAACATCATTACCAATTCGGCAATTTTTATCGATAATAGCATCTTTTATATAACACCTTTCCCCAATACCAATTTTAGGAATGCCTTTATTTACATTTTCTGCCATAATCTCAAGTGTTTCATAGTAGTCGTTACCCATGATATAGGTGCTTACCACCGTGGTACCATAACCAATACGAGCTCTAATACCCACCACACAATTTTCTAGCCTACTGGCATTGATGATAGAGCCCTCTGCAATAATTGTTTTTTCTAAGGTAGTACCACTAATTTTTGCGGGTGGAAGCATTCTTGGACGGCTATAAACTGTTTTAGTATTATCGAACAAGTTAAATGGAGGAATCTCATCTGTTAATGCCAAATTAGCTTCATAGAAAGAATGGATATTCCCAATATCCGTCCAATAACCATCGTATTGAAAGCTAATAACTTTGTATTTATCCAATGAATTGGGCATAATTTCTTTGCCAAAATCTGTTGCTGTTGGGTAATCGTCTTTTAACAAATCGTACAACACACGTTTGCTAAAGATATAAATCCCCATCGATGCCAGATAGTTTCTTCCTTGTTGCTGCATGGTGTGTCCAGTATCACTTAACCAATCGGGCAATAATGCTGGCTTAGGTTTTTCAATAAAAGAAGTAATGGTATTTTCTTCATTGGCTTTCAATATTCCAAACTCAGAAGCATCTTTAGCGGCTACAGGAATAGTAGCGATTGATATATCGGCATTTTTATTCTTATGCGTTTCCACCATTTCGGCAAAATCCATTTGGTAGAGTTGATCCCCACTTAAAATTAAAATATATTCAAAATCAAGGTTAGAAATATGTCGTAATGATTGCCTAACCGCGTCGGCAGTTCCTTGAAACCAACCTGGATTATCAGGTGTTTGTTCGGCAGCAAGTATATCAACAAAGCCTGCACTAAACATTCCAAAATGATAGGTGTTTTTGATATGTTTATTTAACGATGCAGAATTGAACTGTGTTAATACAAACATGCGGTCAATACCAGAGTTGATACAATTACTGATCGGGATATCCACTAATCTGTATTTTCCTGCAATGGGAACAGCAGGTTTACTTCGACTAGCGGTTAAAGGATATAACCTTGTTCCAGCACCTCCTCCAAGAATAACAGATACCACTGAATTACCTATTGTATTCATAAACAGCTTTTTATTAGGTTAATGGATAATAATATTCGTTTACACTTTATTAATATTTTACGGAACGATATACATCAAGATATTCTTGTACTGTTTTATCCCAACTATGATCAATCTGCATCATATGCTTACGCATCCATGACAGATGTATTTTATCTTTATAAACACTTATTGCCCTGCTAACAGAATAATAAATATCGTCCACACTGGCATGATTAAATCTAATACCAAAGCCCTGCCAATCGCCCATATCCAAAACAGTATCTTGTAATCCACCTGTACTGCGCACCATGGGTATTGTACCGTAGCGCAGCGCATAGAGCTGATTTAATCCACAAGGTTCTACCCTACTAGGCATCAATAAAAAATCGGCCGCTGCATACATCCTATGCGATAGGGCTTCGTTATAACCAATTTCGCAACGGTAATAACCTGGATATTGATCATTTAAACTATTTAGTTGCCATTCTATTTCCTTATCGCCACTTCCAATAATTAAAAAGCTTACCTGACCACTCATGCCATAAAGTACATTTTTGATAGCTTCGGGTAAAACATCAGCTGCTTTTTCCCCTACCAATCTACCAATAAACACTATTAAAGGTACTGTTTCATCTAGTCCAAATTGCTTACACAAATCAGCCTTATTTTTTTTCTTGCCACTCGTAACAGTTACTACTTTAAAGTTATGACTAATAAATGCATCTGTATTGGGATCCCAAACTTCATGATCAATACCATTTAAGATACCCACACATTTTCCCTTTTCATAATCGAATAAAGGCTCTAGACCATTACTATTGTACCGTAATTCTTGCAGATAACTTTTACTAACGGTGGTAACTTTCCAAGCACATTTAACGGCACTGGCCAATGAATTAATCGTATTTTGCCAATCTAAATCGCCCCATTTCCACTTATCCCAGGCAGGAATTTTTTTACTATGATCCCAGCTCATCCATCCTTGGTATTGTCCATTATGAATGGTAAAAACAGAAGGAATGCTAGTTAATTTTTGGTAAGCAATACAATGCTTCATCATAAAAGGAATTAGTCCAGCCTGATGGTCATGACAATGAACAATATCGGGCTGATGACTCCACTGACTCAACCAATCAACGACCGCAATCTGAAAGGCAGTAAATCGATCATTATCATCGTCATAGCCATAAATTTTTTCTCGATCAAGTAACCCATTAATATCTATAAGATATAAATTAAAGCCTAGTTTATTCAACTTTTCTTTAATAACCGTATATTCAAAGCCATAATCGCCCAAATAAGCTTTTCCTTTATAATCAAGGTTCCATTCATTTTCATATAAAAACTTTGTTCGATACATCGGCATCACCACTTTAGCATGGTGGCCAGCTCTAGCTTGATATTTAGGCAGTGCACCCACCACATCTCCCAATCCCCCAGCTTTAGCTACAGGATAACACTCTGCACTGATATGTACAATTTCCATGAAGTACTTTTAACTGATACAATTTACTTTGGCTTGAAGTTAGCTGTAAAATCGTTCATAACAAATAATACTTAATAAATTTTTTACTTGTTAAAATCTTTTACTTTTACAAGTATTAAACAAAAAACGCTTGTCATGCAACAACAAACTAAATGGTCACAATTTGGTTCCTTAATTACCGTCTTTTTTTTCTGGGGCTTTGTGGCCGCTAGCAACGATATCTTAATACCCGTTTTTAAGAAAGCTTTTACCCTAACCCAACTTCAAAGCCAGTTGGTAGCCATCGCTTTTTATGTTGCTTATACTGTAGGCTCCCTCATCTATTTTGGTATTTCAAAACTATTAGGAGGCGATCTACTCAATAAGATGGGATATAAGAATGGTATAGCATTAGGACTAATTATTTCTGCCATTGGAACTTTGTTATTTTATCCCGCAGCCAATACAGCCTCCTTTACTTTAATGTTATCAGCTTTATTCATAGTTGCGCTTGGCTTTTCATTGCAACAAATAGCTGCTAATCCTTTAGCCATTGTTATGGGTGACCCAAAAACAGGTTCTCAACGCTTAAGTATGGCAGGCGGCGTAAATAATTTTGGTACCACTATTGGGCCATTATTGGTGAGTATTGCCATTTTTGGAAGTGTTACCAATGGTTCCACTGTAGCAAGTATTGAGAGTGTCAAAACGCCTTATTTACTATTAGGTGTTGCCTTTATTGCTGTAGCTATCTTTTTCAAATTTTCGTCCATACCTAATAAAATAGATTTAGAGCATGTGGCTGTTGAAGAAGCAGAAAATGAAAGTAAAATATTACACAAATCTTCAGTTTTTCAATATCCCCAATTATGGATGGGCATGATTGCCATTTTTGTATATGTAGGCGTAGAAGTAGCTACAGCCAGCAATTTGCCAGAGTATATGCGTCTTCATTTAAATACACCTACCGATAAAATAGCCCCCTTTGTTTCATTATATTGGGCAAGCTTAATGATGGGAAGATGGACCAATTCTATTGGTGCATTTGGTCTAAGTGCGGCAAAAGAAAAAATACTAAACTTTATTACTCCTTATCTAGCATTCGCCGTTTTTTTACTCGTAAACTATATCGCACAACACGATATTACACAATTTTATGTGTACGGATTTGTTATCATCGCTATGATTATAGGGAATGTATTGAGTAAGGGCAATCCTGCTAGAATGTTACTTGTCTTTTCATTAATGGCCATCATTGCTTTATTGATTGGCATATTTACCAACGGAATGATGAGCGCTTTTGCATTCATTAGTGTTGGGCTATTCTGTAGCACTTTATGGCCTTGTATTTTTACCTTGGCAGTGGCAGGCTTAGGAAAGCATACCAATCAAGGAAGCAGTTTATTAATCATGATGATTATGGGAGGAGGCATTATTGCAGCCCTTCAAGGCTGGGTAGCTTCCGACAAGTTACTAGGCATTCAATACAGCTACTTTGTAGGTGTGGCCTGCTTTGCTTACTTGGCATTTTATGCCATTAAAGCCAAGTTAGCTTTAAAATCGCAGGGTATTGACTATGACGTTCAAATTAGTGGCAATCATTAGAATCAACTTAAATCGCAGGTTATGGCAACAAATAATTCTATGGAACAATTAGTTATTGGAATTGATATTGGTGGTACTGGAACTAAATTTGGCATTGTTGACCGTATAGGAAATGTGCTTTTTTCTAGCCAACTATCTACAAAAAATTATACTGAGGTTGAAGCTTTTATAGATGATTTATTTATTCAAGTAAATAAATTAATAGAACAAGCAGGTGGTAGTGGCCGAATAAAAGGAATCGGAATTGGTGCCCCCAATGCAAACTACTATACAGGCCTCATTGAATATGCACCCAACCTTCCGTGGAAAGGAATTATTCCGCTAGCTAAACTAGTACAAGACAAGTTCAAATTGCCTGTAGTGATTACCAATGACGCCAACGCAGCTGCAATTGGCGAAATGATTTATGGGGCTGCTAAAGACATGAAAGACTTTATCATGATAACACTTGGAACAGGTGTAGGTAGTGGTATTGTTGCCAATGGAAAACTAATTTATGGCCATGACGGATTCGCAGGAGAGCTAGGCCATAATATTATTATCCCCGATGGCCGTTTACATCCAGGCACGCAGAAACGCGGCTCCCTTGAGAGTTATGCATCGGCAACAGGTGTTGCCATCACTGCATTAGAATTCCTAGAAAAAAGTAGTGAGCCAAGTATCCTTAGAGAAGTACCCGCAAATGAAATGAATTCTAAAAAGGTATATGATGCTGCAATATTAGGCGATCAATTGGCTAAAGACGTTTTTGAATATACTGGCAAGATATTAGGTATGGCATTAGCCAATTTTGTGATGTTCTCTAGCCCTGAAGCAATCATCTTATTTGGAGGTTTAACCAAAGCAGGTGAACTTATTCTAAAACCAACTCGGGAAAACATGGAAGCCAACTTAATCCAGGTATTTCAGAACAAAGTAAAAATAATGATCAGCCATTTAAAGGAATCAGATGCTGCTATATTGGGGGCTTCTGCATTAGCATGGGATTTATAACCAATGAATTTCTAACTTAAAAAAGTAGCTTAATTGTACATTAGGCTACTTTTTTTTGAACGAAACATCTTGAATTTTGTTGAGCTGTGCCCAATCTAAAGTAATTTATTTGCACTTTCTATCATAAAGATAGCTGGAATGGGCCGCTGACCTTCTTTATCAGACGGTGTAATGGTTTGTTTCCCATTAATCAATAAACAACTACTTCCTCCACCATCTAAATTTAGCGCTTCAATACAACCTAAGTCTTTGAATATCTTTGCTTCTTGCAATAAAGTAGCACCTTCTGCCTTTCCAGGAAACCGTCCTTGAATCACAAGCATAATCAACTTATTGTCTTTAGTGTAACCCATCGCTGTACGTGGATGTTTATCTTCAATTCCATTTCTAGAAAACCGCAATTCTTCATTATTGGTAATTTTTATCTCTCCTTTTTGTAATAAAACTGGGCCACCACCCACAGCTGTCTGTACCTTCCATTCTTTTAAAGAAGCGGCTTGTTGAGCAGATCTAAGATTGGCAACTCGATTAGAGTCTTTAAAGGCATTAATAGGCCGTTGAGAAGCATATGGAAATGCTCGGGTAGAATCTGTAAAGATCCAGGCTATGTCGGCCTTTCTGTTTTTAGTAATACCTATCGCACTACTAAAGGGATGTCTATAGGTAAAAGTATCTTTTCCTCTTCCTTCAATAGAACGATTATAGGCTTCCATTTTGCCATCCTTCACTACCACATTTAGATTTTGGTTATGAATAAACTCAAAAAAAGTAGCATTCATTACTAGCAATGGATGCGCATATTTTTGATAATATTCGTTGGGGGTATAGCGTTTTCCAGCAGCAATTTGGGTTGTATAATTGATAGATTTATCTTTTAAATTAGCAACAACGTAGTAAGCAATAAAAGGCTTTGAATCTAATGGGTCGTTCGAATAAAAAACATGAAACCCACTAGGTAAAGGCTGATAAAGGCTATCTACATTTTGCCATTTAGTTTGTGCAACTAAAAAGCATGGCAGAATAATAAAAACAAATACCATTAATTTCATTAGAAATTTATTAGCGTTAATCTCTGAAAAATAGCATTGGAAGTTAATTATGACTACCCGATAGAAAAAATTAATTATTTTTTTGGCTCAGCCATTGATTACGACCAAATCCGGCTATTACGTGCTTATCACTATGATAAGAGGACCTTACGAGTGGACCACTTTCTACATAATCGAAGCCTAACTGATAGCCAATTTCTTTGAGCTCTGCAAACTCATCGGGGTGAACAAACCTGTTTAACGCCAAATGCTTGGTAGTAGGCTGTAAATATTGGCCAATTGTTAATACATCGCATCCAACACCTACTAGGTCACGCATTGCTTGAATAACTTCTTCTTTGGTTTCACCTAACCCAAGCATGATACCTGTTTTGGTTCGCATATTGCCTTTCTTCAACATTTCTAAAACGGCCAAACTACGTCGGTATTTTGCCTGAATACGAACTTGCCTGGTTAATCTTTCAACGGTTTCTATATTATGGCTCACCACATGTGGCGCTGCATCTATTACGCGTTGAATTTGTTCAGGAATCCCTCTAAAATCAGGGACCAATGTTTCTAAAGTGGTGGTAGGATTCAACTCTTTCACTGCTCTAATTGTATTATACCAGATAATAGAACCGCCATCTTTTAACTCATCGCGGTCAACACTAGTAATAACAGCATGTTTCACTTTCATGAGATGTATAGCTTCAGCAACGCGCTGGGGCTCATCCCAATCAACTGGATCTGGTCTACCAGTAGCAACGGCACAAAAGCCACAACTACGGGTACAAACATTCCCCAATATCATAAATGTAGCCGTTCCTTCTCCCCAACACTCCCCCATATTAGGGCAGTTTCCGCTTTCACAAATGGTATGTAGTTGATGCTGATCAACCAATCCCCTTACATGCTTATAACTTTCCCCTATGGGCAATTTAACACGTAGCCAATCGGGCTTTTTTATTTTTGTTTGGGTAGGATTTAAATTAGGTAAAACAGGTAATTCTTGCACGCTGCAATTTGTTTGAAATTAAAAATAAAGATCGGTTTAGATAAAAATGAAAATAAGCAGCTACTATATTGAAAAACAAAAATATAATGTAAGGAAGTAGCCTATTCCATTTCAAATATGAACTTAGTAACAAAAATAAATCACTTTCGTTTACCAAATTCAATAGCTATATAGGCATTAAAAAATCCATGGTGCGGATCTTCAAAAACCATAATAGGCATTTTTTTACTATAATACTCAAAATTAACGCCTACTTCAATGGCAGAAAGCACTTCATTATAGCGTCCGTAATCAAAACGTAAGGCTGTCCGAATTTGAGCACCGGGAACAAATTGTATTTCATTAAAGCCTTTACCAAAAGAAGAGCCCCCATAAATAACGCCATTATTTAGAAATAAGCTATCGTTGTTATTGTATTTTATATCTGTTATTTTACCAGTTGTAGGATCTTCTACCTGAATATAATAAGGTTTTAACATCCCTACACTTAGTCCTGCGCCATAAATGGCACTAACCGCAACCCCATTTTTATTTCCCTTTCCCCCAATTAATATTTGACGTCCAAAACCTAATTTAAAATAATAAAAATTATTCTCCTTCCCATAAACATATGGTGTTCCTGAAAAAACAACTATCCCATTGGTCAGCGGTTGAGTTTGCTTATCTTGTTTATTACTTTTTCTTTCACCAAACTCCATCCACCACAAATTAGTTTTGGTTATGGTTTTATACTTCCCATGTTCATAAAAAAAGCCATAACCGTCTGTATTGAGCTTAATGCCAAAAGCACCCTGTTTCTGATATATGAGCGCACCTTCTTCCTCTTGCTTAATTAACTGATTAATTTTTTCTTTTCGTTCTGCTATCCTTTCTTTGCGGGACAGATTTTGGTCTTGTGCAAACAAAAAAAGTGGGCCTGAAAGGATGATTATTAAAAAGGTCTTCTTCACATGAATTAATTTATTGATTGTAAATTTATATAAAAATTCGTCCCATGACATCAACCGTAGTTTATAAAGGTGCGTTAAGAACAGAATTAACACATTTACAGAGTGGCACCGTCATCGAAAATGACGCCCCTACCGACAACCAAGGCAAAGGTGAAAGATTCTCTCCAACCGACATGCTTGCTACCTCCTATGGAAGCTGTATGATTACCACAATGGCTATTAGAGCTGCCGACATGCAATTGAATTTCGATGGCACCAAGATAGAGATTACCAAAATCATGAGTAGCGATGCCCCAAGAAGAGTCATTGGCATCAAATCTGACCTATTTTTCACAAAATCTTTTGAAGCTACACCTGAACAGAAGGAACAATTAGTTCGTATAGCCAGAAGCTGCCCTGTAGAAAAAAGTTTGCATCCTGATATTAAGCTAGATGTTTGTTTTCATTGGTAGTTTTTAAGAGCGAATTTCCAATAGCACAATTTAGACAACATTTTTTGCTGCAATAATTTTGGGTAAGATGGATGAAGGCCTGCGAGTCGAATGCGTTGTGGTTGGTAATATTATGTTCCTCCCACAGTCTTGTAATGGCATTTCTTTCGGCTTTAATTTCTGTAAGCCAACGAATTGCCTTGTCTTTACTCTTTTGTTCACTCACTTGTACCCATAGGCGAAAAGCAAGGGAACAACCGTGTTAATTAAAATAGTATCCACCGTATGCTTACCAAGATGTTTGGGATGATAGCTCGTTTCAGTATCGAAAACATAATGATAGTGCCAGTAATCGTTGCAAGTAATATCAAAAAGCTTTTTTACCTCTTTTAAACTATCGAACTCCTTAATCTTTGAAAATAAATGATTAGACTGGTAAAGGAACATCGCTAGTTGTGCCAATCGGACTGTTGGGAAATTAGCAGGCCGCATACGTAAATAGTAGGCATTTATATTTACTTTATTCAATCTGTATTTCTTTTTTAGAAAGTTATATTCACGTTGTAAAAGCTTGGGATATGCCTCTTCGAATGTATCCTCAAGCAAGTTGGCCTGGCCAAATAATAAGGCTTCTATTTGGTTGATTTGGGTTTTATGTTTAGCCAAAATATTGATGGAGATAGACCTAGCAACTGATTCAAATAAAGCAGCATTTACCTTTATCCCAAAATTTGAAGCCATCATCCACCAAAAAACTTCTTCCCAATGATGGTTAGCCTCTTCAAAAAATACCAATACCCGCTGAGACTTGATTGCTAATCTTTCTACTGCTAACCTTTCTTTCCATGAAAGCCATTCAATGTCGCTCAATACGGGAAGAAATTTTTTACAATGAATGACAGCATAATCATTCATCAATAACTCGAAACGCTGTAGCAAGACTTTTGCAACTCTATCTTGCAATACAAGCGTTGGAATTGAATTTTGATGCTGATCTAGTACCTCAACATTGTATAACCATACAACATGTAAAATAACGTTCGCATATTGCTTGTTGGTAGAATGTTTGTGTTTTATCCAATCGGAAGAATAGACATGTAGTTCAATATTACCCACAAATACAATATTGCCGATTCTAATGGAAGCATCCAAAAAATCAGGTCCTTGATTGGCATTTAATTTACCTGGGCTCAAAATAATTAATGGCTCATCAGCAACAGTAACCAATTCATGCTGATGATAATATTGAAATTGCCATATAAATTGTAATAGCTTTTCAGTCATAGCCAATGGCTTTACAGCAAGACGGTAAAACCATTAGCTAAAATAACACAATTTATTTAATTATCATATATTATCTAAAAATTGAAGCACTTTACTAACGGGGAGTCCCATTACATTATAAAAATCACCGGTTATACTTTTTATACCAACCACCCCAATCCATTCCTGTATGGCATAGGCACCCGCCTTATCGTAAGGCTTATACTTGTCTACATAAAATTCAATCTGATCTTGTGTAATTTCATGAAACTCAACATATGTGATATCATAGAAGCTAATCTCCTTTTCGGCAGATAGTAGTACAACACCCGTGATAACGCTGTGTTTCCTACCCGAAAGTGAGGTAAGTATCCTAATGGCATCTCTTCGATCTACAGGCTTTCCAATAATCTGTTCATCTAGAACCACCACGGTATCGGCTGCTAATATTGTGGGATTCAGATAGATCCCATGAAAAGCATGCTTCAATTTTTCCTTCACAGCCAAGGCTTTTTCTTTAGCAATAAACACAGGTATATCTACAATGGGTAGTTCGGCTGGATACGTTTCATCTGTTGCAGAAGTAACAATATCAAATGAAATTTCAGCCCACTCTAATAATTGCTTTCTTCTAGGAGACTGAGAGGCAAGGATAATATTTTTTTGCACTATAATAGTTTATGGATATAATTTAAAAAACAACATAGAGAGGATCCCCGTTAGCATAATTAATTTAATAATAGAACTCAACTGATGAAAATCTTCAGCAGATTGTGCCTTAAAGAGACGATACAGCACCCATACTAGAGGAACAATAATGAATAGTATACAGTAACTAATACTCATCCACCAACCAAAGGCAACTACATACATTTGAAGTAATATGATGATGGCAATCAGCACCACAAGCCATACTGCCACAAAAACTTTACTTGCATTGAAGCCCCATTCGATAGGCATTGTTTTGCAACCATATTTTCTATCTCCCTCAACATCTTCAATATCTTTAATAACCTCCCGAATTAACGAAATAATAAAGGCAAAACCAGCATATAAAACTGTAAACCTAAAAAAACGAATATGTAATAGTTCTGCTGTTTGGTTATTGATCAATAATACATCTCTCTTTGAAAGAAAAATAATGCCTATAACCCAAGCAGTTAAAAGGGAAATCAATACATTGCCAATTAATAATTTTTTTTTAAGCGAGGCAGAATACAGCAACAATAGAATTACACTTAGTATATTGGCTAAGATCAATAATAGATAGGTAGGAAAAGGCAAGGCATACAGGGTAAGAATCAATCCCAACAAGCTAAAAACCAAATGCCATAAAATAACCCAACGCCTACCAATGATAGTATTAACAACCACCTTATTCGGTTTATTTATTTGATCGATATTCAGATCAAAATAGTCATTGATAATATATCCTGCAGCGGCTATTAAAACAGAAGCAAAGAGCAATAACCAGAATTGTTTTTGTTCACCAGGAAATCGCATTTCAAGATTGTATACCCTAAAATAAATGCAGTATTCAAACAAAACTTGTGTGATGATAATAAACACAAGATTTTGCCAGCGCACTAACCTAAAAAATGCAGATAGGGTTTTCAAATAAACAATTTAATAAAAGGATATAAAAAACTTAGACTGTAATGCTATAATTATTGCGCTCTCACTAATACATCATCCCCCCAATTTCCCTGCAACTTCATTACCTGCTCCAACACATCTCTTGCACACCCTTCCCCTCCTTTAAACGGTGAGATATAATGAGAAATCTTTTTTATTTCGCTTACTGCATCAATTGGGCAGCAAGCTAAACCAGCTTTTTGCATGACTAACAAATCGGGAATATCATCTCCCATATATAAAACTTCTTCCTGTTTTATTTTGTGGCGTTGCATATAATCAAGTAATACAGCAGCCTTATCTTGGGTTTGCATAAAAATATGATGAACCCCTAACCTTTCAAGTCGATCTTTAACTTCTGCCGAAAGACCGCCAGAGATGATAACTACCTGGTATCCGTTTTTTACAGCTAATTGAAGCGCATATCCATCTTTAATATTCATTCGCCTTGCCATAATGCCATTGGGCAATAGTATTAAGGTACCATCGGTTAAAACGCCGTCAACATCAAAAACAAATGTAGTAATCGACTTGAATAATTCGAGCAAGTTCAAAATAGTTAAATTTATTTTTTACTAAAAACAGAGACTATTTTTTCTGGTTGTCCCTCCACTCATATACCCAGCTACTCTGAATCATTTCTAAGTGCCCCTCATTACTTTCTTCTCGAGTACCCACAAAACTAGGGAGGGTTAATACCCACTCTAACAAATCGGTGAACCGTATGCGATAAATTTTAGATTCTGTAAAGTCATCACCAAAGCGCTCGTATAATTTTAGTGCAATATCTTCGTAATCGTTCCAGTGAATAGGAGGCTCAAAAGTTGCCATATTTATTTATTTGTTTCTTTTTTTATAAATACGCAAGGGCTTGTAAATGCAAGACCTCCTGCTATAGATAGGAAAATGTTATTATTTGTAGGATGATAGGATTATCCTTACTACCAAAAGCCATTACTCACCTAAAAATTGTGTTTGATCGGGCAATGTGATTTCAATAATACCCGCTCCTTCTTGTAAAACACATTGACAGCCTAGTCTGGAAGTAAGTCTAGGATTAATGGCTCGATCTATAAAATCTTCTTCTTTTTCGCTCAACAGTTCTATATGCGTTTCCCCTTTTTCTACATATAAGTGACAGGTACTACAGGCACAAACACCACCACAATTATGGTGTAAATCAATATCATGATCTAAGAGCACTTCAAGCAAACTATCGCCCGAAGCCACATTTGTAAGACTAACTGGCTCAAGTCCTTTTTGTTCAAACTTTATATTAATTGTATACATAACTTATTGTTTCGTGGCAAAAGTATTTCAAAAGAGTTTAACTACTATTAATTTTTCCTTATTTCAACAGTCAACACCATCTATAGCATAGTAATGGCATGTGCTGAGTGCTGGCAGTTTTAGCACTAATTTAGGCTCTATTTCGCCATGATACTGTTACTTACAAGCTGGTAAAGATTTTTAATTTCTGGATAATTGTCTAATAATAACAAGTGCCTTTCCATTGTTTGCCTATCTTTTCTAGCCGCAGGTCCTGTTTGCATTTCAGCGGCAGCATGTGTTTTAATACGCTCGGCAGTTTCAATCATTAAGGGAATAATTAATTTAAAATCGATTGCTTCCTGGAGGCAGAACTCTTGGGCCAATGCATAAAAATGATTGGCAAAGTTAGCCGCCACTACAGAAGCTAGGTGTAACTTTTGGCGTTCCGTATCATTAGCAACCTTTACCGTTTTGGATAGTGAGGAAGCAAACAAGGCTATCCTGCTGGTTGTTGCCTGATCATTTCCATCAACAATGAATGGAATGTTCGGAATATGGTCTATTTCCTTCCGTAAAGATTGTAAAGGCCATAATACACCATAGCTGGCTGACACATTTTTTAGTACTTCTTTCGACACAGCACCTGCCATATGAACTACCAGCTTATTGTTCAAATGAAGTTGGTCTGCAACCACGCTTATTGCATCGTCCGATACTGCTATGACGTAGATATCGGCATCTTGGCTAATTTCTAATATACTATCTGTAGCAGCAGCATTCAGAAAATTGGCCAGTTTTACAGCGTGTGCCCTATGTCTGCTTACCACCTGTATAATATCATGACCACTTTGAAGTATTAATTTTGCTATCACCGAAGCGGCATTGCCCGAACCAATCATTACAACCTGCATATCTTTGAAGTATTATGATGAAGCAACTTATTCAACAAATTTTTATTGGATATTATTCTATTAAAATCAGAACCATAGCAATTATATCAGCAACTAGAGCAGCTAAAATAGCTTTTGTCCTATTTTGCAAACCCACCAAAAGCAACCCTAACAATGAGCCACCAGCAATCTTTCGTATGGGCGAAACATTGGTATTTAAACTAAACCAAACACAAATATATGGTTGGATATGGAGACCTTCTAGCTCCAATGGAAAAAGAATCCTCGTTGTGCATGGGTTTAACAGTTATTGCTACAAATTCAATAATTATATTGAACAACTTCAGCATAGAGGCTTTGAGGTATTGGCCTTTGATGCTCCTGCACATGGATTAAGTGGCGGAAAAAGCATCAATGCGCTATTATATCATGATATGATTTTGAAAATTAATGAATTATATGGCCCTTTATACGGAATAATGGCACATTCACTTGGCGGTTTGGCCGCATCACTTGCCGCAGAAAAGATGCATTTACTCGAAAAACTAGTATTAATTGCTCCTGCAACAGAAACAAATACAGCCATTCATCATTTTTTTAACCGCTTACAGCTGCCCAATTCTTTGAAAACAAAGTTTGAAGAAGTTTTGGTGCATCAGGCCCAAAATCCAATGTCTTATTTCTCTATCAGTAGAGCCATACATCAAATAAGGGCAAACACGCTCTGGTTACACGATATAGACGATCCCATCTGCCCCTTTCCAGATGCTAGTAAAGTGCAAAAATTGAATTTGGCACATGTTACTTTCTTTGAAACAAAAGGGTTGGGACATAGCAATATTTATAAAGATGAAAATGTAGCCCATCGGATTGTTTCGTTTTTTTAATTGTGGTAAGATTTTTTCTGATTTGATGGTTTAAACTAATATTGCACTGGCATAATGCTATTCTAATAGTAGCAGTAGGTTCTAAAAAAATATATTAGAACCATATAAATCTGCTTAAAAATAGCATACAGCCAGATAGATAATTCATATTTCAACATCAAGAATGGCAAAGAACTTATTAATAGTTGAATCACCGGCAAAAGCAAAAACCATCGAGAAAATTCTCGGTAAAGACTTTGAAGTAAAAAGTTGCTATGGTCATATACGCGATCTTGAAAAAGACGATATGGGCATTGATGTAAACAATAACTATTTACCCCGATATATTGTTCCTGACGAAAAATCAAGAGTAGTTAAAGAGTTGAAACTATTGGCCAAAAAAGCAGATGAAGTATGGCTTGCATCGGATGAGGATCGTGAGGGAGAAAGCATTAGCTGGCATTTAGCCGAGGTATTAGGATTGGATCCAAAAACCACGAAGCGAATTGTATTTCACGAAATTACTGCCCCTGCCATTAAGAAGGCTGTTCAGAATCCTAGAAAGATTAATATGGATTTGGTGAATGCCCAACAGGCACGCCGAATTCTTGACCGCCTAGTAGGCTTTGAATTAAGTCCAGTATTATGGCGCAAGATTGGCATGCAACGTAGCTTAAGTGCCGGAAGGGTGCAAAGTGTAGCTGTAAGACTGATTGTAGAAAGAGAGCGGGAAATTAACCATTTTACAAGTGAGAGTAGTTATAAGGTAGAAGCCTTTTTTGCTGCAGACGACATAAATGGCAGAAAAGTTACTTTTAAAGCCGATGGTCCTTCTAAAGTAGCCACCCAACAAAACGCATCGGCATTTTTAGAAAGCTGTAAAGCTGCCAACTATACAGTAGCCGACATCGCTATTAGGCCCGGTAAACGTTCCCCTGCTGCTCCTTTCACTACTTCTACGCTACAACAAGAAGCCTCTAGAAAGCTGGGGTATGGTGTTAGTAAAACCATGTTACTTGCACAAAAGCTATATGAAAGTGGTAAAATCACTTATATGCGTACCGATAGCATTAATTTGAGTGATACCGCCTTAGCAGATATCAGTAACGAAATTAATACCTCCTACGGAAATAAGTACCACCAGCCACGCAAGTTTAAAAATAAAAACGAAAGTGCACAAGAGGCGCATGAAGCCATTCGGCCTACTTACATGAATAATAAAACAGATTCGGATGATGAGACTAAACGATTATATGAACTGATTTGGAGAAGAACCATTGCCTCTCAAATGAGTGATGCTGAATTTGAAAAAACGACTGCTAAAATCAATATTTCTACTAATAAAGAGCAACTGACAGCAACAGGCGAAGTAATGAAATTTGATGGCTTTTTAAAAGTATACCTCGAAGGAAAAGACGAAGAGGATGAAGAAGACACCGAAGGTATTTTACCCCCATTGCAAACAGGTCAGCAGCTAGAATTCAAAGAAATGACTGCTACCGAAAAATATACTCGACCGGCAGCAAGATATACAGAAGCTTCATTAGTAAAGAAACTCGAGGAATTAGGCATTGGCAGACCCTCTACCTATGCCCCTACAATCTCTACTATTGTTAAAAGAAACTATGTGGAGAAACGAGATAAAGAAGGTATTAGGCGGGAAATAAATCTATTAAGGCTTACGAAAACAAATAATGTTGAAAAAGCTATCTTGTCGGAAAATACTGGCGCAGAAAAACAAAAAATGTTCCCTACCGATTTAGGCATTGTAGTAACTGATTTTCTAAAACAACACTTTACAAAAGTGATGGACTATAGTTTTACTGCCGATATAGAACACGAATTTGATGAGATTGCACTAGGTAAGATTCAATGGAACACCATGATTGATACCTTTTACAAACCCTTTCATGTAGGCATTGAACATACGCTAGAAAATGCAGAGCGCGCTAAAGGCGAACGCGAGTTGGGCATGGATGCAGCAACTAGTAAGAAAGTAATTGCACGTATGGGTCGTTACGGACCAATGGTTCAAATAGGCGATTCGAACAATGAAGCCGAAAAGCCTCGTTTTGCCAAGTTAAAAGCAAACCAAAGCATTGAAACTATCACCATGAAAGAGGCCATGGAATTGTTTGAATTACCACGAACCATTGGTGAATACGAAGGGCAAGAGCTATCGGTTAATGTGGGTAGATTTGGTCCTTATATTAAGCTGGGCGAACAGTTTATTTCGATACCCAAAGGCGAAGATTTACACACAATTGAATTAGATAGAGCTATTCAATTAATACAAGAAAAACATCTGGTGGACGCTCCTATTGGCCATTACCAAGAAATGCCAATAACGAAAGGGAAAGGCCGCTTTGGACCATTTATTAAATGGAACAATATGTACATTAATGTACCGAGGGCTTACAATTTTGATGATCTTCAACAATCCGATTTAGAAGCGCTCATTGAAAAGAAAATGGACAAAGAGGCAAACCGCTTTATTAAACAATGGCCTGCCGAAAAAATAAGCATTGAGAATGGCCGTTGGGGTGCATTTATCCGCTTTCAGAAAAAAATGCTGAAGCTGGGCAAAAAAGCAGATGGCACTAAATATGAAGCTGCTGATCTTGTAGATATTGATATCGATATCATCAAAAAAATGATTGAGGAGCAAGTACCTAATGCCTTTTCAAAAAAAGCAGCCCCTAAAAAAGGGTCGACAAAAAAAGCAGCGACAAAGAAAGCTGCCACAAAGAAGGTAGCTAAAAAATAGATCATCGGCCCATACTAAAAGTATAAAGCTTCAGACTACATCTGAAGCTTTATACTTTTAAGTTTTAGGTGCAATAAAATTTTGATAAGATAGGCAAGCAAAATTTAATAATATACCCTTTAGGCTCCTGTAGTATAGAATCAATAGTATCTCTTACAAAATTATATATCCTCGAAGCATAGGGCTTAGATTGCTTAACTAGATAAGAAAATTTTGATCGACCTTAGAAAAAATGGCCATCAATGCACGACTAGATGAGTATCTTGAAAAGAAAATAAAAGGACTAAAGTTATCCCCAGCCTCAAAACTGGTTCACTTCTGCGAATAGCATACGCTAAATCCTACCGTTTTAAATCAAAAAAAGCCAGTTAACGAAAAAAGAAATGAAACATTGTATACCGAAAAAAAAGATGTTTCCACAGGCATAGAATAACTTAATGATTGCTATACAAGAAAAAATAATTTAGTTTGATTATTGAAATGGTCTTGATTTTTAAAAGAATTCAAATGGGTGCCATTAATTAAACAATAGAGCTATGCAACAAACAAAAGAAATCAATGCGCTATTTACCCTGATCGACGATCCAGATGAAGAAGTGTATAGGCCGGTTTCAGATAAAATTGTAGGATTTGGCAAAAGCATCATTCCTAACCTCGAAGAACTATGGGAAAATACTTTAACCGAAGAGGTACAGGAACGTATTGAATTACTGATTCATCGTTTACATTATAGCGACTTGACCCATGATTTAACCGAATGGAGTAAAAGCGCCTATCACGACTTATTGTTTGGTGCACTATTAATTTCGAAGTTTCAATATCCCGACATACCTACCACACCTATATTACAAGAGATCGAGAAGATTAGAAGAAATGTTTGGCTGGAATTGAACAGTTATCTTACCCCACTCGAACAAGCGAATGTATTATCGAGCATTTTATACAACTATTATAAACTGAAAGGAGTTGAAGTAAATTATAACAACCCTGATGAATTCTATATTCATAAAGTATTAGAAAGCAAAAATGGCAATGCAATCAGCAATGGTATCATTTATCAAGTTATGTGCGACTTACTTGATATTAATGCAAAAGTGATAAATATTCCAAAGCAAATGATCATTGCATTTTATCATTCCGATTATGACCCATTGACGTATAAAGGTCACCCACAAGAGAAGATCCACTTTTATGTAGATGGCGTAAATGGCCAAGCTTATTCGCATAAAGACCTTGAAAATTATTTTAAACGTATTAATATTCCTGCCACAGCAGCTTATTATAAACCCCTCTCACATAAAAAAATTATTCAGGTGTTAATTGAAGAACTTGCTAAATGTTTTGACCTCCCTTCCAACGAGTTTAAACAAAAAGAATTACAAACATTGGCCAACTTGTTAGACTAAGTCTATTGATTGGATAATATTTTATTAAGGTTCAAATTAATCAGGTAATTTTATTGTGTCCAAAATCGTATATACAAACTGGACACCCTAAATTTATTCATGAACGAACTCTATTTCACATATTACGAAAGTCCCGTAGGACTATTAAAAATAGGCGGTACAGAGAGCTATATTGCTGAAATTAGTTTCATTGACAATGAAGAAGAAATGGTGCATGGCGAACCTGGCATCAGCGATATTATTCACCAATGTACCGAAGAACTCATTGAATATTTTGCAGGCAGAAGGAAACAATTTTCAGTGCCAGTACATCAGGAGGGTACAGCTTTTCAGCAAAAAGTGTGGAGCGAATTATTAGAGATCCCCTTTGCCAAAACAGTTAGTTATCTTGACATCTCTAAACGCCTAGGCGATCCAAAAGCTATTAGAGCAGCCGCCTCGGCTAATGGCCGTAACAAAATAGCCATTATTGTTCCTTGTCATCGTGTAATAGGCAGCGACAAAAGTTTAACAGGTTATAGCGGTGGATTATGGAGAAAGAAGTGGTTACTACAACATGAATTTAGGACGGCCAATGGCGTACAAACCTTATTCTAATCGCTTTAGAAGCTTACTCCTTTAGGACATCTTACCGACTTTGTTGTTTTATCGCCATTACCATAAATACCATTCAATACAATCGATAATTCGTATGCGCCATTGGCAGCATTAGCAGCACCTAATGATGATATTGTGGCATCGTAATTCAAGGTTATTTTTAAATGATTAACTTGATATCCAAGCATAGGAATCAATGCATCGTTATTTCGGTAATAGAGCCCTAAAATTAATTGGTTATCCCCATTCCCCATATCTATATTACGGTTTGCATTAAATCCAATTACCGTTTCATAGGCATTGACCACCTTACTTACATATATATTGGGATTAATAATCCAAAGATTTTGAATTTTAATTCTAGTATTTAAAAAGGCAGTATACCTTACAGGCAATTCACCCATGTTTGAAGCATTATCGGCATAAAAACTTTCTTTCGGATGATTTAAATGCATGGCACTTATTCCACCCTCTACATACATATTATCTGAAGCAAAATAGGCATAATTCACCCCTAATTGTAAATCATAATAATTAACTGCACTATTGGAAAATGGCTCATTCGAGTTGATCGATCCATCAAAAAAATTACCTGTCCATTGACTATTAAAAGTGAGTTTTGTAAGATCTATTCTTTTATTAACGAAACCCAATCCCATGCCTGCACTAATTAAACTATTATAGCCCAAAACTTGATGATAAGCCACCGAAATATTGGCATTATTAGAAGTAAGGCTACCACTTCCTGCTACATCTTTATATAAAGCACCACCAATGCCTACCCATCCGTTTTCTAGCCTATTTCCCAATAGCTGTGCATCACCCCAAGCACTCATTGTTTTATAAGGGTTCCCTAAGCTTGGCCATTGGTCTCTATAATTTACGCCTACTCTATAGTCAAAATCTGGCGCAAAGCCTGTATTAGCAGGATTAACTAATAAGGGTGCATTAAAATACTGCGAAAAATGAAGTGCTTGAGCCCCCAGGTTAAAAGCAAAGAAATACAATGCTATAATTAAAAAAATAATATTCTTTTTGAGTACTTTGTTCATTTCATTATCTTAATAATGTAATATCTCCTTCTTTACTATACTTAGCTCCATTACTCATTACCACTTGCAAAGTATAATGGTACACATCTTGTGCTTGTAACTTTCCTTTATACGTTCCATCCCATCCTGCAGCCTTATCACTACTCTCATATACCAGCGTTCCCCACCTATTATAAATATTCCATTTCATGCTAGTAATACCAAATCCATTAATAAATACCTTATCATTTACCCCATCACCATTAGGACTAAAGGCATTGGGAACATCAAATAAAGGTATAATGATTGCATTTACATTCTGACAGGTAGTATCTGTGCATCCGTTAGCATTCATAGCGATTAAACAAGCATTATAAGTACCCGTAGAATTATAAGTATGGTTTACTCCTATCAAACTACTAGAAAGTAGCGAATCTCCATCACCAAAATACCATTTATACGAAACACCACCCAATGAATTATTAGTAAACAATAGGGGTTTGTTAGTTATCGGGGGCTGAGGAGATACTGTAAAACTAGCTGTAGGAAGACCACTAACATTAATAGCGAAACTTGCCGTATCTGTTTTATTACAGGTAGCCGAATCATTAGCAACTAGCTGTATGGTATAATTACCTGCAATAAGGTATTGATGTACTGTATTTGCTTGTGTAGAATTAGTGCCATCACCAAAGTTCCAAACAAAATCTGTTCCCCCAATAGAGGTATTGGTAAAGTTGGCTGTATAAGGCAAACAGCCTAGAGCAGGGGTGGTAAATTGTGCTTTTACATTGGGGGCAAGACGTATAGTGATGGAAGCACTATCAGCTTGGTTACAATAGTTACTATCAACCAATACTAATGAAACCCGATAGCTGCCTATTGCTGCATAAGTGTGTGTTACTGTACCTGCTCCAATAGTTTGAGAACTTCCATCTCCAAAATTAATCAGAAATGAATTTGCACCAAAAGGCTTTCCTGGTGGAGATATAGAAGTATTCGTAAATTGATATGACATGGAAGTACAAGGTGGTAGTTTATTACCGGCCATACTTAAAGCAGCCTCATCATTTCTAATACGCATGGTGAGATAGGAGGTGTCGGAAATATTACAACTACTCGAATCTATCCCAATCATCATCACTTTGTAGATGCCTGTATTTAGGAAAGTGTGGCTAATAGTGTCGTAATTGGTTTTTTGCTGTGGGCTACCGTCATTAAAATTCCAAATATACTGTTTTGCTAACCCTATTGTATCGGAGAAAAGAACAGCCGTAGGAACGCATCCCGAACTATCTCTCAACCGACCATTAATGGCAGACTGAATACCCGCCGATACACCAGCCAAGTCGAAACGTATTTTAATCGCAGCAAGATTACAGGCTCCCTGACCAGCATTAATGGCCGCATTGTTAGGAGACCATACACCAGCCGTTGTTGGGAATATGCCAAGTGGGCCATTACAATTAGCACATATGGCCTGATAAATGATGCCATTCCGATCGAACCTACTGGTTCCGCCATCCACATGATCGGGATACTTTCCTCCATTCTGGCCAAACCAATCACCATATAGCATGGAGTTAGCATTTCGTTCTAATACAAAGAAATAAAAATCACTCCCATCGGTTGTTTGTTGTAAGCGTTTGGGCGAAACATTTAAGCCACTCGTACCACTACTTTGGTAGCCTGTACCACTATTTCCTAAACCGCCCCAACCCGACACATATACGTTCTCACACCTATCTACTAGGAAGGCCGTAGGTGAAATGTTGGGCTGACTACTATTGGTTCCAAATACCGTGGAATAAACATAATCGGTTAGGTCGGGCAGCAACTTAGCAATAAACTGTTTTCCTCCCACATCGTGATAGGTTGCATTTTTGATAGGCCAAGTAGTGCCAGTTGTGGTTCCCATAATATAGGGGAAGCCAAATTTATCGAATTGAATCCCATAAATATTTTCATCATTAGCCGTACCAAAATAACTCGTTTTAATAAGCGAAGAACCGTCGTTAGTAATGATAGAAACAAAACCGTCGCAATTGCCGCCTTGAAAAGTGTTTTGTATAACAGCTGCATTACTAATGCCAGGCAAATCTGCACTTGCGGTTCCTCCTGCAACATAAATATTTTGATCAATCGGATTAATAGCCAATACAAAAGCCGCATCATCATTGCTACCTCCTAATAGCGTACTAAATAAAATACTACTTAAATCGGGCGAGGTCTTAATAACAACCGCATCTTGCAAGTAACCTAGGGAGGTACTATGATTTGTTTTCTGAAATGCATTACTTGTAGTCGGAAAATCTGAGGATTGTGTAGAAGACGCTAAATAAATATTACCCGCTGCATCAAGAATTACTTCACTACGGGCATCATCGCCATAATTTCTTCGTAGCGAAATATCGCATTTGCCATAACTATTGGAAGTAGATCCTGGACAGTTTACTTCTTTATCTTGTATATTTACTCCATCAGCCCCTGACCCACCAATCACCAGTGATCCGATCAATGATTGCCCATCTGCGCTTAATTTAGACAAGATAATATCCCAAGGCCCCCCACATGACCCAAATTTAAACGGAGCTTTTGTAGGATAATCGGCCGAAGAAGTTCTTCCGGCAATAATTAAATTACCTGCACCATCTACGACTAAACTATGAGGCTGTTCATCGCCAGAACCTCCTAAATAGGTAGCATAAACTCTATTGGTTCCATCTGGGCTCAACTTAATAATGCCAATATCAAATCCATTGGGATTATTTCCACCAAAGTTAGTTTGATAAGCCCCATTACTTACAGGAAAACCGGCACCAAAAACGATACCTCCGGCATAAAAATTTCCTGCTGCATCATAGGTTGCAGTATACCCCCAGTTACTTGCTTTACTTCCAGAGAAAGTAGAAAAAACAAGTGTTGGATCTATCACTAGGGTTGCCGTTTTTGAAACACCTTGTTCTAACCGAAATCGAACTACATTTCCTTTTACATCATAACTACAGCCTACTTCCTTACGACCTAATGCTTGTACCGAAAATGAATAGGGTGGCATCTCTTTTATTTCATCCACCGAAGTCTTCACAGTTAAGATACCCTCTTTTAATTTCAAGGCATCTACTCCATCAAAATAAAGTGCTATATTATGGGCATCTCCACCGGGATTAACAATAATATCGTATTTCAATTGGCCATTATTGGTATAATATCTAACATCAATATTGGGATAAATATTTTTGTAAGTGATGGCATTAAACACTTTACAATTGCTTACCCACTTGGAAGAATCATTCCCAATGAAATAATTATTATAGGTAGTCAATGGCTTATCGGGCAGAGCTAATGGGTGTGGATTTGCATTTAAAAATTTTACCTCATATACATGCGAATGAAGCGTACGAGTAGTCGACTTACTTGCTGCAGTCTTATTTACCGTAGAGGCAGTTACTTTTGAAACCACAGTATCCGAAATATTTTTTAGTTGATGCGAATTAGTAAGCCCAGCAAGATCTGCATGGTTATGCAAAACCATTCTATAGCCCCCATCGGCTTTTAAAATGAATGCACCCGTTGTTAATTCGCCCTTGTATACCACTTGCTTATCCCATTGTCCTTTATTTTCAACAAATTCAAGATAGGATTGCGCACTTAGCCGTATGAAGGAGCTATTACAAAAAAGAAAAATAACGATTAACCTAAGTATTTTCATCGAACATAATTGATTATTACAATATCAAAACATCATTTATGCTACTAGCCAAAGTACCTGCATTCGCAGCATCATAAATTTAGCTAGTATCGCTATTAAATGAATTACGAAATTTTACTCCAACTTGTTTTACCTTTTTGTAGTTGGAGATACCTTTTCAACAGCAAATTTTTTGCCATATTTATTTCTAGATCTTCATGTAGCAACTTTTCGGCTTCCAACTTAGCTAATTCTAGCAGGTCTTTGTCGTTAATGATACTTGCCAACTTAAAATTCAATACCCCACTTTGTCTAGTACCCTCAATATCGCCAGGACCACGTATTTCAAGGTCTTTTTCGGAAATTTTGAACCCATCATTGGTTGCGCACATGATATTGATACGTTCTCTGCCATCAACGCTTACTTTGCTACCCGTTAATAATATGCAAAAACTTTTTTCAGTGCCTCTACCTACCCTACCACGCAACTGGTGTAATTGCGATAATCCAAACTTTTCGGCACTTTCAATGACCATTACACTAGCATTGGGTACATTAACGCCCACTTCTATCACCGTAGTACCAACCAATAGTTGGGTATCGCCACTCACAAATCGTTGCATATTAACCGCTTTCTGATCGGCAGGCTGTTTACCATGCACCATGCTAATCTGATACTTATGATCGGGAAAGAACGACTTTACCTGCTCATACCCTTGCATCAGATCTTCGTAGCTTAATTTTTCGCTTTCCTCAATAAGTGGATATACAAAGTAAGCCTGCCTGCCCTTATCAATCTCCGATTTAACAAAATCCATCACACTAGCCCTTGCCGTTTCATGCCGATGTACGGTTAAGATGGGAGTCCGTCCAGGAGGCAACTCATCCATAACACTATAATCTAAATCGCCATAAGCCGTCATGGCTAATGTTCTAGGAATGGGGGTTGCTGTCATTACCAACATATGTGGCGGTATAGTGGCCTTATTCCATAGTTTAGCCCTTTGAGCCACCCCAAAACGATGTTGTTCATCAACAATAGCTAAGCCTAAATTTTTAAACTGCACCACATCTTCAATGATGGCATGTGTACCTACAACAAAATGGATCGTATCGTCTAATAATCCTTGTAATATTCTTCTACGTTCCTTGGTCTTAGTACTACCTGTTAACAATGCAATTTCTAAGGGCATCTCTTTTAATAGCTCACTTAACCCATTGTAATGCTGCTGCGCCAATATTTCGGTTGGCGCCATCATGCAGCTCTGAAAGCCATTATCGGCAGCCAATAACATACTTAATAAGGCCACAATGGTTTTACCACTTCCCACATCTCCTTGCAACAATCGGTTCATTTGATGACCATGTGCGGTATCATTTCGTATTTCTTTCAGTACTCGCTTCTGTGCCCCTGTTAATTGAAAAGGCAAGTGATGATTATAAAAGCCATTGAAATAATCGCTTACTCTTTCAAAAACAAGCCCTCTACTCACTTTATGCCTTTGTAAACGAATGAGATTTAGACGTACTTGGGCAATAAAAAATTCTTCAAACTTTAATCGATAAATAGCCTGTTTATAGGATTCATCCGACTGAGGAAAATGTGCCGAACGAAAGGCCAAATACCGATTCATTAACCCTAATCGTTGCACTAGCTCCATAGGAATATTTTCTTCAATATCTTTTTCCGCTAGTACAGTAAATAAAGCATAAGTAAGTTTAGACAGTTGCCTTCCATTTAAAGCCCTTGCCTTTAATTTTTCGGTAGTAGGATATACGGGTTCTAAAAAGGCTTTACCATCGGCCACGGCTGGAACAAAAACTTCAATTTCTGGATGTACAATCTGTGGTTTACCGTTAAAAAAGCCCACTTTGCCAAATATCAAGTAAGTGCTGCCCACATAGAGATTTTTATGCACCCAACTAATTCCTTGAAACCAAGTTAGCTCCAATATACCGGTGTTATCCCGAACATGTGCCACTAGTCGCTTGGTATGACGCTCTCCAAATACTTCAAAGTCAATTAATGTTCCAGCAACCTGTATATATTCTGTTTGTTGTGTAATCTCATTAATCTTACCAATCTGTGTTTTATCGATATGCCTATTGGGAAAATGTTCCAACAAGTCTTGAAACGTAAAAATGCCCAACTCCTTTTTTAGCAGATCGCCCCGCAAAGGACCTACACCTTTTAAATATTCAATGGGAGAAGCTAATATGTTGGATGTCTGACTAATGGGCCTGATTTTAATATTTACACAAATATCCGATGCTGGGCTATATTTTGTAACATGTGTTTGTTAAAAAAGAAAGATTAACTAGCGTTTAGCCTTTGGTATAATTGTTCATTCAACAGTAAGGTTGCATTTTTCCCGAGTTTTAGGTACCAAATCAACCAGATTAGCCACCTAAAATCATAGATTATTCGAGACTTATTCGGAAAACAAAGGCTACTGAAGGCTATAAATTCGAATAATTCTCGAATAAGTCCGCGCTATGCACTAGGGTTAGACTTACCCAAAATTAACTGTAGTAACAAAATAGATATAAAAAAGCTTTACCAATAGCTTGCGCTGAAAAGGTTCCTGTAAAAAAAAGGTTATCCCATTTATTTAACTAGCGCTGTTTTACATTAATTTCATGCCATGAGCAATACACCCATCATTCGTATAAAAAACCTCTCAAAAAATTACGGTACCAAACAGGTATTAAAGGGTATTAACCTAGAAGTAAACCGAGGGCAGGTATTAGGCTATATTGGTCCTAATGGCGCCGGAAAAAGCACCACGGTAAAGATTCTTTGCGGGCTTCTTTCCGATTATGAAGGCGAGGTAACCATTAATGGCATTGACTTAAAAAAAGACCCCTTAAAAGCAAAAAGTATAATTGGCTACGTGCCCGAATTGGCCGAATTATACGATGTGCTAACACCACAAGAATTTCTTGGGTTTATGGGCATGCTCTATGGGATGGAAGAAACCCTCTGCAATGACCGCATTCATAAAATGATGACAGCTTTTGGTTTACAAGATAACTTAGCACAACGAATGGATACTTTTAGCAAGGGTATGAAACAGAAAGTATTGCTAGCATCAGGACTTTTACATAATCCCGAAATCATTATTTTGGATGAACCACTTAGTGGCTTAGATGCCAATAGCGTAATCATGGTTAAAGATTTAATCAGCAAACTAGCCAAGGATGGTAAAACCATTTTCTATTGTAGCCATATGATGGATGTTGTAGAAAAAGTGAGCGACCGAATTGTATTAATTGACAAGGGGGTTATTGTTGCCGACGGTAGCTTTGAAGCTTTAAAACAGCAGGAAGGAAATCAAAGTCTGGAACAAATATTTTCGCAACTTACCTCGCATGATGCTGCTGGAAACGCAGCCAACCAATTAATGAGTGCCTTCGACTAATCGCCAATACGATACCACATGAACATTGTTAATAAGATCTTACTCAAAATAGTATTAGCCCCCTCGAAAATTTATAGTAATTGGGGCATTTCAATACCTCAATTGGAGGCCATCCTTCAATTTAAACTGCTCATGGACGATAGAAGGCCTAGCGCTATCATGCAAACCAGACAAAGAGCAAATAAAAAAACAAAAAAAATAAGTAGGGCTACCATTGGAACTATGATTGTTAGTGCCGTTATGGGTTGTTTCTTCTTGATTGTTTTTGGCATGGGACAAGACAATATCACCCATTTTACCTTATACTTTTCTATGTTCATCACATTCTTGTGTATGACACTCATATCCGATTTCACTTCTGTACTAATAGATGTTCGGGATAATTATATTATTCTACCTAAGCCAGTAAACGATAGCACCTTTGTGTTAGCTAGGCTCCTGCATATTTTAATACATACCTGCAAGATCTTATTACCCATGGCAATACCAGCCATACTATATGTAGGATTCCATTATCTGTTAATTGCAGCGGTCTTGTTTTTATTTTTGATTCTGCTGGCAACACTTTTCAGCCTGTTTTTAATTAATGCCATTTACATCATCATCTTACAATTAACAACACCAGAAAAGTTTAAAAATATAATTAGTTATATACAAATTTTCTTTGCGATTTCTATTTATGCTGCCTCCCAACTTTTGCCTCGATTACTTGGCAAAACAGGCATGCAGCAATTGAATGTTGCACATAGCAAATGGCTCATAATAGCACCTCCGTATTGGTTTGCTTGTGCATTTAACAGTCTGTTCACCTTGCATGCCTCCAGCATAGAACGCTTAGGCAGTTTGGCCTCGCTCACATTACCATTATTGAGTGTATATATAGTGGTCAAATACTTGGCTCCTTCCTTTAATCAAAAATTATCGATGATCACAGGAAGTGATGGCGCAACGAAGCCAGTCACAAAAACTACCCTACAGCAACAAAAAAGTATTGGAAATTCACTTGCCAATATTGTAACTACCCATCCTACCGAAAAAATGGGCTTCTTATTTTCTTGGAAGCTCATGGCACGCAGCAGAGATTTTAAAGTTAAAGTATATCCTAGCATTGGCTATATAATTGTAATCATTGTTATGATGCTCTTGAACGATAAGAAGGGAGTCAATATGCAAGATTTTAGAAGCGAAAATGCAAGGTCGGTCTCAGTCATTATATTCAGTATCTATTTATCAAGCATATTAGTATTAACTGCCATTACACAAATAACCTACTCCGAAAAGTTCAAGGCGGCATGGATCTTCTTTATAGTTCCATTATCACATCCAGGAAAGGTGATCAGTGGAAGTATTAAGGCCATGCTCTTTCAATTCTATATCATTGTTGCCCTTATTTTGATTGTGGTAGCTGCCATATTGGGTGGACCCTCAATTATACCCAATATTATATTAGGCATCTGTAATCAATTAGTAATTATCTATACCATCATTGCCATTGGGTACCGGTCCTTGCCTTTTTCTAAATCGGCCACCATGGCCCAGAAGTCGGGCCAATTTATTAGAACGCTCTCAATGCTTCTTATTAGCGGCGCAATTGGTTTATTACATTTCTTCATTTATAAAAATGTAATTGCCATATTACTGGTGTTCATAGTATCCTTAGGCTTATTATATTTCTTACTGAAAAACATCAAACAAACAAGTTGGCAACAACTAAAGATGATAGAAGCAGATGGGGAGTAAACAAACTATTATCCGTCCAATTAAAGGCTAGAAACTACTATTTCAAGTAGCTATAATATTAATTGGGGGCTTGAGATAAAAAAAATATTGCTACTTATACGATTCACCATCCACTATAATTATCTTCGCTTTCTATGAGTAAAGAGGTTGTATTAAGTGGCATACGCCCAACGGGATTTCTACATCTAGGCAATTATTTTGGTGCCATGCGCAATTATGTTCGCATGCAAGATGCATTTGAGTGTTACTTTTTTGTTGCCAACTGGCATGCGTTAACTACACATCCAGATACAAAGGAATTGCAAAATAGTGTTCACCGAGTGATAGCAGAAAATATTGCTTGCGGATTAGACCCTGAAAAAGTATCCTTATATGTTCAAAGCGATGTACCCGAAATTGCAGAGCTCTACCTATACTTAAACATGATGGCGTATAAAGGCGAGCTAGAGAAAACAACCACTTTTAAAGATAAAGTACGATTACAACCCGACAATGTAAATGCAGGTCTATTAACCTATCCTGTTTTAATGGCATCCGACATCCTCATTCACCGTGCTGTAAAAGTACCAGTGGGTAAAGACCAAGAACAGCACTTAGAAATGGCAAGAAATTTTGCGGAGCGCTTTAATTACCGCTATGGCAATGTATTTCCAGCACCACAAGCATTCAACTTCGGGAGCGACCTAGTAAAAATTATGAGTCTGGATGGTATCGGCAAGATGAGTAAGAGCGAAAACCAGATGAATACCTTGTATTTAGCCGATGATGATGATTTGATTCGAAAAAAAATCATGAAGGCAAAAACAGATAGTGGACCAACAGAAGCCAATGCCATTAAACCCGACTATATAGAAAACATCTTCACCCTACTAAAACTTGTTAGTGAAGAGGCGGTAGTAGCAAAGTTTGAAGCAGATTTTAATGGTTGCCACATACGGTATGGCGACTTGAAAAAACAACTGGCCGAAGATATGGTGAGCTTTATTAAGCCTATTAGAGAAAAAGCAGCCGATATTCAAAATAATAAGCCATTATTGTCGAAGATCATCAAGCAGGGAGCTGAGAAAGCAAGAATCAGCGCTTCAGCCACCTTGTTCGAGGTAAGGAAAGCGATCAGAATGGACTATTAATTTTTGGGGAAATAAAAAAAGAAGACTTTATAGATTAAAAACCTGCGCTTCCTTTTGCTAGTTAAAAGATAAACATTACATTCACCGCTAGATTATTTACCATTTTTAATAATCGTAAATCAGTACCCCTACATTGTAAATATTAGACAGAAATGGCAAAGGCAAAAAAACCAAAACACATAGCAGTAGCAGGAAATATTGGTGCAGGAAAAACGACGCTTACCGAAATGCTAAGCAAGCATTACAAATGGATCCCTCAATTTGAAGATGTAGACCATAACCCTTATCTGATGGACTTCTACGAGGATATGCCTAGATGGAGTTTTAATCTACAGATTTACTTTTTAAATAGTAGATTAAACCAACTACTCGAAATTCAGCGCGGTACAGAAACCATTATACAGGATAGAACTATCTATGAAGATGCCAATATATTTGCTCCCAATTTGCACGATATGGGATTAATGGGCAAACGCGATTTTGAAAACTACTTTAAGTTCTTTCAAACACTTAAAACAATGGTTCAGCCTCCAGATTTGCTGATTTATCTAAAATGCTCTGTGCCTACACTGGTATCACAAATTCAAAAACGTGGACGCGAATATGAAGAAAATATTCGTTTAGATTACCTGAAGAAGTTGAATGAATATTACAATAAATTTGTGGATAGCTATAAGGAAGGCCCTTTATTAGTGATCGATTGCGATAAAAATAAATTTGCAGAAAACGAAGAGCATTTTGGAGAAATTATTGCTAAAGTAGATAGCGAATTGTTTGGATTATTCTAAGGCCAATGAATTCCTACCTGCTATAATAAACGTTATGATGCTAGCTTGTAAATACCCAATCTTATTATTGGCCTTTTTAATCAGCGTAGAATTTGCACTTGCCCAGCAACAACGCTCTATTAAGCCTAATATCATCCTTATCATGGCAGATGATCTAGGTTATGGCGATGTGGGTTGTTATGGACAGCAAAAAATAAAAACACCCGCCATTGACCAATTGGCAAAAGAGGGCATGAAATTTACCCAGTTTTACTGTGGCACAGCAGTTTGTTCACCTTCGCGATCAAGTTTTATTACAGGGCAGCATACAGGGCATACTCCAGTTAGAGGCAATAAACCTGCCGGTCCCGAAGGTCAATGGCCATTACCAGATACCACCATCACCATTGCAAAAATTTTAAAAGGGCAAGGATATACCAATGGCGCTTATGGTAAATGGGGATTGGGGGCCCCTGGATCTACTGGCGATCCTTTGAAACAAGGATTTGATCATTTTTTTGGTTACTACAACCAAACAACCGCACATAATTATTATCCTACAGAAATATGGGATGATGACAAACGTTTGAGTTTTCCAGAAAATAAAAATGGAGCTGAAAATGTTTATTCAGCCGATATAATACATCATGCTGCACTCTCTTTCATCGACAAAAATGCGAATATTCCATTCTTTCTATTTTTAGCGTATACCCTACCCCATGCAGCATTGCAGGTTCCTAAAGACTCTGTGTATTTAAATTATATAAAAGCCTTTATTGAGCAACCGGCACCCAAAATAAAAGAAAATAAAACTGAAGGGCTTGCCTATCAACCCTACCCACATGCCGCATATGCTTCGATGGTAACAAGATTGGATAGCTACTTAAATGAAGTAGTACAAAAGATTAAGTCATTAGGCCTTGAAAACAACACTTTGATTGTTTTTTGTAGTGATAATGGTCCTCACAAAGAAGGACAAAATGATCCAGCATTCTTTAATAGCAATGGTGGCTTACGTGGTATTAAAAGAGATTTATATGAAGGGGGTATCCGATCGCCATTTATTGCTAGGTGGCCTGGCAAAATACAAAGCAATGTTACGAATAGCTTTATTGGCGCATTCTGGGATCTCTTTCCCACCTTTGCACAACTAGCGGGGGCCAATATCTCCAATATGAAACAATTGGATGGCGTTTCTATGATTCCTACCTTACTTAATAAAAATAACCAACCACAACATCCCTTTTTGTATTGGGAATTTCATGAACAAAATGGAAAACAAGCTGTAAGGCTGGGCAAATGGAAAGGGGTTAAAATAAATGTATCGCAAAATAAGCTTACCGCCTTAGAACTATATGATTTGGAAAAAGATCCACATGAAACAACCAATATTGCCATACAATATCCTAGTATCGTTGAAAAATTAGAGGCAATTATAAAAAATGCTCATACCGAAACGGCAGACTGGCCTTTATTGAAACTTTCAAACTCAAAATAAGCCATTGCACCCCCTTTAGAAAGAATGAAAGCAATGCTACTAAAACTATATTAAAAGAATATACCGATAAGCCACTTTTGCTTCAGCCCAATCAAGAATATAATATACAGCTATTTAAAAAAGACGCTGACATTAGCTGTTGGGTAGACAATGATATTTATTTTAGCTATCGAGATTCACTTCCTTATACCTCTAGCTACTTTGCTTTTCGGTTACAGAAGTAGAACCAAGTGTACAGTGACTTTAAAGTGTATCGGTTAAATTAGTTTTTCTTTAGCAAGTATGCTAAAGAAAAAACAGGTTCCTATGATGGAGATCGTTCGCTACTAGTGAGTAGCTTTGATTTTACCCTGGTCATCTTTTACACAAAAAAATATAGCACTTATTATAAATAATTTAGGTTTGCATAAAAAAACAGATGATGAAAAAAGTTTTATTCATATGCCTAGTACTATTAACTGGATTAAGAACCATTGCACAAAGAGAATATATTCCCCCTACTTATTCAGCTCCAGCCAATTCAAGTACTGAAGGATTTGATAGAAACCACCTTTATATTGGTGGCAGTTTGGCATTAGGCGTTGGCACTTATAATTTCAATATTGGCGGCACACCAGAAATCGGTTACAGCTTTAATGAGTTTATTGATGCTGGACTTTCATTTAATATCAACTACCAGTCTATTCGAGCTGATCAATATTACAATGGCAATATTAGACAAAGAAGTTTTAATTATGGAGGAGGTCCTGTTGTAAGGATATATCCTATCAAGCAATTCTTTATTCAAGGACAGTTTGAGCACAATTGGATTAATTACAACTATAAAAACATGAATGCAGGGGCATCGGACATTGCATCGCTTAGTACAAGTTCTAGCAGCCTTCTAGCAGGTGTAGGTTATTCGCAACGGATCATTGGGCAAACAAGTTTTTATACGGTTATCATGATGGATTTAATGACCGATCTTTATTCGCCATATCGTGATAATAATAACACCGCTATTCCAATAATACGGGCTGGTATTAATTTCTATTTACATCCAAGCAAGAAATAACTGCTTCAGGGTTATCACAAACAGTGATTCTTAGTTTCCAGTCTTCATGCAAAAAACCATGTGACTGCATGGCTTCTACATGAGCAATTAAATGATTATAATATCCTGCTGAGTTAAGCAGGATTATTTTTTTTTCATGTATCTTTAAGGTATTCCAAGTAACGAATTCAAATAATTCATCGAGGGTTCCATGACCACCAGGAAGGATAATCACTGCATCTGATAATTCATACATCATCTTCTTGCGAACATGCATGTCGCTTACCACTTTTAATTCGGTAATACCTAAATGTTGTTGTTCCCAGCTTAATAATAGTTCTGGAATAACACCAATTACTTTACCATTATTACTCATGACGGCATCTGCGACTGCGCCCATAAGCCCTACACGACCACCCCCATATACCAAGGTAATGCCTTTTTCTGCTAGCAATTTACCCAAGCTTATTGCATGTTCATTAAACAAAATATTATTGCCATTTTTGCTACCACAAAAAACAGCTAAGCTCTTATATTGCATATCAATTTATTTATATGGCAATATTAATCCTCTAGCTTTATCCAGCAAAATCAAGTTTTAAAACAGCCATTAGAGCCCCTTTACAATTAGGAACGCCCACAATTATTGCTAACCCATTATTTTGTGAATGTAAGGATAGTAGAAACCCAACCCTCAAAATTCCTTATTTTCAGGTCTTTAGTCTCAAAATTGTTATTTATCTTGTTGACCATTTTACACTAAAACTTTTATGCATGTCGCCCGTACTTCTATTTTCGTTTGTGATTGCCTACTTTTTAATCCTCTTGATAGTAGCGTGGTATACTGGACGAAATAGCAATAACGAGTCCTTTTTTATCGGCAACCGAAATAGTAACTGGATGCTAGTTGCTTTTGGGATGATTGGCACATCGCTAAGTGGCGTTACGTTTGTGAGTGTCCCTGGTGCTGTTGCAAAAGAATCTTTTGCTTATTTTCAGATTACAGTGGGTTATTTGATAGGTTACATTACGATTGCATTTGTGTTATTACCCTTATATTATCGACTTCATCTAACGTCGATTTACAATTACCTAAATAATCGACTAGGCATACATTCGTATAAAACTGGCGCTTCATTTTTTATTCTTTCTCGCACATTAGGTGCTACCGCAAGGCTCTATCTGGTGGTTAAAATACTTCAGGATGCCATCCTGCAAAGTTTTAATATCCCCTTCTGGCTCACTACAATGATTATTCTTATCATGATCTTATTATACACTTATGAAGGTGGTGTAAAAACAATTGTATGGACCGACACGCTACAAACTACTTGTATGCTAGTTGGCTTAATTTTTTGTGTAGTGTATATTCTAAGTAATCTACATATGAGTATTGGAAGTAGTTTAGAAGCCATGCAGCATAAAGGCTACTCAAAAATATTTTTTAGTGATACAAATTCTAAATTTTTCTTCCTAAAACAAATCATTGCCGGTGCATTTATCACCATTACTATGACAGGCATGGATCAAGAAATGATGCAGAAAAACATTTCGGTAAAAACATTAAAAGACTCACAAAAAAACGTGCTAACACTGGGCTTTATTATGTTGGTAGTAATACTTTTGTTTTTATTCTTAGGCGGCTTATTGTATCTCTATGCAGCGGAACAAAACGTTACAGAAATTGGCGATAAAATATTTCCTGCCATTGCCTTGCATCATATGCCTGCTGTGGTTTCTATCATCTTTATCATTGCGTTGATCTCTGCTTTATTTCCTAGTGCCGATGGTGCCATTACTGCATTAACAGCCTCGTTCTGTATAGATATCATTGGCCTGCAACGCAGAACCGATTTAACCGAAATCCAAAAAAAGAAAATGAGACAGCGGGTTCATTTAAGCTTCGCTGCAATCTTCCTTTTGTTTGTGTTGGTATATAAATGGATTAATAATCCAAGTATGATTGGTGTAATATTAAAAGTAGCTGCTTATACCTATGGACCTTTATTAGGGTTATTCAGTTTTGGCATTTTATTACATCGTTCTGTTCGAGACAAACTAGTGCCCTATATATGCATAGCGGCTCCAATCATTTGCCTAATGATTGACAAATACCAGAAGGAACTATTTGGATCGTTTGAAATAGGCTTAGAACTGTTAATTATCAATGGTGGTTTAACCTTTTTAGGACTATTACTGATCTCAAAAAGGCAAGCAATTTAAAAAGCCCAATAAATTAGTCTGCTTTTGAAAGGGATTGGGTAATGATTACTATAGCCAAGCATCAGCCAATTGAAGTTCAGAAAGTAAAGATAACTCGTCCTAAACAAATCATAAAGGTCTGTCACATTTTATTAATATAAATGAGACAGACCTTTATGAGTAAATTAAATGCAGAATTATAAGTAACTCAAATTTGTTTTGGGTGTCAATGCAAGTAATACTTCATACATCAATTGAATCGTACTTTCTATGTCGCTTTTATGAAGCATTTCAACTGTCGTATGCATATAACGAAGCGGAATAGAAATTAATACACTTGGACAACCGTCGTTCGAGTAAGCAAAGCTATCGGTATCGGTCCCTGTACTTCTACTTACTGCACGCATCTGTAGAGGAATATTTTTCTTCTCTGCAACTGCTTGTACAAAGTCTAACAATTTATTATGCACGGCCGGTCCATAAGTTGGCGAAGGTCCTTTACCACATGCCACATCACCTTCAATGATTTTACTAATCATGGGTGTTTGCGTATCATGTGTAACGTCGGTAACAATAGCAATATCCGGCTTAATGCGGCGTGCAATCATCTCCGCGCCACGCAACCCAATTTCTTCTTGTACGGCATTTACAATATATAAGGCAAATGGCAATTTCTTCTTATTTTCCTTTAATAGCCGAGCAACTTCAGCAATCATAAATCCACCAATACGATTGTCAAAGGCACGTGCGATATAGTGACCATAAGCCAATTCATCAAATCCTTCTTCATAGGTAACTACAGCGCCCACATGAATACCTAATGCCTCTACCTCTTTTTTAGTTTTGGCACCGCAATCTAAAAAGAGATTGTCTACTTTAGGTTGTTGTTCTTTTTGATCGCTGCTACCATTACGCGTGTGGATAGCAGGCCATCCAAACACAGCTTTTACGAGTCCTTTTTTACCATGAATAAACACACGCTTGGCAGGTGCAATTTGGTGATCTACGCCCCCATTCCTTTTTAGATAAATAAACCCTTGATCGGTGATATAGTTTACAAACCAGCTAATTTCATCGGCATGTGCTTCAATCACTACCTTAAAGCTAGCAGTAGGATTAATCACTGCAACAGCCGTACCATAGGGATCTACAAAGTGAGTATCGGCAAAGGGTTTAATATATTCGAGCCATACTTTTTGTCCTCCACTCTCAAAGCCAACGGGCGATGGGGTATTCATATAAGTTCTTAAAAACTTATTAGATGATTCTGTTAAAATAGATTTGACTTTTTTTTCTTTTGCCATGATTATTTATTTAATAAGTAAGACTGCAAAAATACCACAGATAGCTTTTACGAGCATAAGGCCATCAATAATTGCAAGATAATAGAGAATACGTTTACGCCGACACATTGAATATGCAACAGTTATTAACAATACAAAGGGAACCGCATTTAAAATAATCCATAAACCAGGAAAATGATGACTGACTGTAAACAGCATAAAAGTACCAAAACCAATCATACAAAGCGGTAACATAATGTAAAAAATAGTTTTTCGAAGTCCTACTCGCACTACAAAGGTCTTTAATTGTTGGTTATGATCAGTAGCATAATCTTTAATATCGAACATAATACATAACACAGTAATAAACATCATGTTTTTAATAAAAAGTAATATTCCGAATAAGTGCAAACTAAACTGCTGATTATTTTTAATACACTGAAATAAAATAGGATAGATATTAATTGACCCGGCCCACACAAAGCCAATCACAAAAGGTTTTATCCATCCAACATTGCGCAGGTTATATCTGGGCAAAATCATACCATAATACATAGCTGCCACCATTGGAAAAATAAGCAACACCCCCCACTGTAAAATAGGCATCATCCAAATATTTAGCCATAGACCTCTCGCTAAAAAAAAGGCAGAAAAAACAATAATAGAGCTAAGAAAAGCCTGTATTTTAATAACTCTTTTGTGATACCTAGCATACCATAAGGAGCGTATATTGCTACTATCTGCAGCAGCTTCGGTAATATATGCTTTGTTATAGTATACCGTAGTTGCCGCAAATAAGCATAAATAGTACAATAAATTATTTAATGGATAAGACTGTTGAAGACAGGCTTCCATAGAAAGGAAGACCGCACAAATGCCGTAAAAGAAATTACCAAAGAAAATTGCTTGTATTAGCGACTTAGACAACCGCATTATTTAAGGAAAGCGCAATCTGGTGATTTGATGGTATCGCTCACGTTTCCTGCATTGTCTTTAATCCAAAATCGGAAATAAGAAGTATCGTTTTTATTACCACAACCTTGTAAAGGTGGGTATCCCGTATTAATTTGACCATATCTAAAATCAATCTCAATAGTGGCCTTTAGGTCTTTTGTTGCTGTAAATTGAGGCATACTATACTTATAGATTGAGGCAAAAGCACCTGTTCCAGGACAAACTCTAGAAACGCGTTGAATCCAGATACTATCTTGAATATCTCCTTCTTTATCCGTAACTTCTATGTTAAAGCTAATGAGATCGCCATTTGAAAAGCTTGTAGCATTCACAGTTTTAAAGCTTAACTGGGGACTTGTAGTATAAATATTTTTATTGCAGGAGTTAGTAATTAGCGCAATAACAAATAGTATTAATATTTTTGCCTTCATAGCTTGTATATTCATTTCAAAAGTAATCAATTCATTTCAACGTAATACAGTGGGACCATCAATTGTTAACAATATTTTCTCAGTAATACCAGAAAACTTTCAGCAGCAGGCCTTTGAGACTTTTCAATTTCAATATCAGCAAAACCCCGTTTATCAACAATGGAGTAATTTGTTAAAATGCACCCCCGACTCATTACGATCGGCTCAAAAAGTGCAATTTGCTGCTCCTAACGCTAGTCTCTTAAATATCCCTTTTTTACCTATTTCATTCTTTAAAAGCCATAAAGTTGCTACCACCTTGTTTGAACCCCAACAAATTTTTGAAAGTAGTGGAACTACACAAACTACCAATAGCAAACATCTAGTAAAAGATATAGCTCTTTACAAAGACAGTTTTCTAAAAGCATTTGATTTGTTTTATGGTCATATTGAAGAATGGTGCGTGATTGGTTTATTACCCTCCTATTTAGAAAGAAACAATTCCTCTCTAGTAATGATGGTAGATGAACTCATTAAGCTTAGTAACAATGAGGATAGTGGGTTCTATTTGAATGATTTTGAGAAACTAAACGCCACATTACAGCGGTTAGGTCAAAAAAAGAAAAAAACTTTACTCATAGGTGTCACCTTTGCTTTATTAGACTTTGCAGAATCTTACCCGCAGAACTTGCAAAATACAGTCATTATGGAAACAGGGGGTATGAAAGGTAGGAGAAAGGAATTAACCAGAAATGAAGTACATGAGTTCTTGATGGATAAATTAAAGGTATCAGCCATTCACTCTGAATATGGCATGACAGAATTGTTATCCCAAGCCTATTCGAATGGGGAAGGTCGATTTACCTGCCCTCCCTGGATGAAAGTGTTGGTGAGAGATGAGGAAGATCCACTGCAGGTAAAGCTATCAGGTCGGGGCATTTTAAATGTGATTGACCTTGCCAATATCTACAGTTGTTCTTTTATTGCAACAGAAGATATTGGGGTTGTATATGAAGATGGCAGTTTTGAAGTATGGGGCCGACTTGATAATAGCGATATACGTGGATGTAGTTTACTAGCAGTTTAGGTGAAAATTATATTTGAAATAAGCCTATTTTTAATGCCTGCCTGGGGGAAAATTGGCAGGCCTAGCTTGTTTGAATCGCAGCTTTAGAAAAGAATTGTTTGCTAGAATTTGGGCCGGTTATCCTTGTATTTGAAAAAAAAAAAGCAGCAGCTTCATCAGTTATAAATGAGGCTGTTACTTTTATAGCAAAGCCTTACTTATTCAATCGCTGCTCTCTCATTTTTTTTATCCCATACCCCAATCCTCCTGCTACTAATAAACTTATTCCTCCATCCACTGGCGCATTATCGGGATCTGTACCAGGGTCTACTGGCCCTTGTGCATGAGCACTAATAAATGTAACGGTGAATAGTATGATTAATGGCAATACGATTTTTATTGATCGATTTTTATTTATATGTTTTTTGATGCTTCCCATGCTAGGTTTGTTAGGCAGTAATTAATTATTGCTATGACTTTTTATTTAAAATTTTAATACTTTTTTTACTATACTACTTTTACTATCGCTTATGTGTAATAACACCATTCCTTTTGTCGAGTTTCCTAACTGAATGTATTGTATTCCATTAGTAGTATTGAAACTGCCTAAAGATTTACCATTTATATCAGTTACCGCAATAGTTACGTTTCCAGCGGCACCAGATATCTCCACACCTACTTGATTATTACTCGTAATATTACCTAATACATTAGCTAATAAACCGGCACTTGCAAAACCGGCTGCTGCTATGGTAGAACTTTTACTAGTAAACAACAATTCGAATCTTTGCTCTCCATAAGAGGCCGTATCTGATGTAATGCTGAAATTACAGGTATCGCCTACCTTTAATAGCTTTTGTGTTTTTAAGTATTTATCATTAAGCGTTAGTTCGGTTCCTATAGGTAAATTATTATTCGCTAATTTAAAATTATAATCACCTATCGTTGCATTAATGCCGAGAGGAATCGTATTTAAAATATTCCTTGCATCAATAGCTAATCTTGAGTTATCTGTGGTTATACTATAAACGTTAACATTATCATTATAGAATTTTGGTAAGTCAGTCTTATCTGTTCCAGTAATAGTTGCTGCTGCATCTAGCCGAACATATAGCTTATCTTGATAGTTCCCATTTTGTTCTACTTGTAGTTCTGCATAATGAATGGGTATCTCTGCTCCAAATAAACCATTTGTAGCTGCATTAGTCGTATTAATGTCTGAAGTACCGATAGAAAACCCACCAGCTGTTTGAACAGCTATCACTCCCAATACAGGTATCGGTGAAGTATTGCTTGAAGTTAATACTGAACTCCAAGAACCGGCTTTAGTTTTACCATCACCAGAAACTGCTATCTGGTACACATAATATGATTGAGGAATGCCACCTGTTAATGCTTGTGAATTTACAGGAGCGGCATAGGGATTACCTACTAATGAAAAATTAGAAATATCAGATGTAGGAACTGTATAATTATTCCCATTCAATGTTCCACTGACGCTATACGTAAAAGGAGTTGGCCCTCCGGTATAAATTAATCCCGTTACTTCACTTGCCAGTCCTCTAACAAATAATCCATATGGTGTATTGGCTGATGTACTAGTTCCTGCATCTGACCATAGGTTACTATTGTTACTCCATATTCTGGCGTCTGTTATACCTCCCAAATTCTGTGATGCACTCGTATGAATTGTAATACCATTATTAATAGCAAGACTACTGAATGTATTAGCAGTCGTGAATGGATGAGCAAAGATTCGCCAACCTCTTTGGCCAATTATATTTTGCTGTAGCGTAACTGACCCCGAGATATTTGCATAATTCCCTATAATAGCGCCATTAGGATTGATAATTAAATTACCATTCGTTGCAAATGTTCCAGCAATTAAATTAAGTGCCCCACTAATATTTAACGCACCACTAATTTTAACACCACTAGTATTATTAATTGTTAAATTAGCAATCGTATTATTGCTAAAACAAGAAGCAGGAATAGTTTGGGCCGAGGATCCTACCATTATGATAGCACCATTGTTAACTGTAAAAATGCCATTATTATTAATAACACCGGCTATATTCAATGTGCCTGTAACTGTAAGTGTAGCTCCGGCATTAATCGTTAAACTATTCACGGACTGATTATTGCTAATAATAGGAGCATTGGTTGTTCCAGATGGTATTATAATATCATCCGTATTTCCTGGTACTATATTCGTATTCCAGTTACTAGTTGTATTCCAGTCAGCACTTGTTACACCAGTCCAGATTGAGCCAACAATAGATATATTCACAATATTAGTAATACTACCGCCACTATTGGTTGCTGTTATAGTATAATTTGTAGCAGCACAAACTGCCGTAGGTGTTCCACTGATTACTCCCGTTGAGGTATTGAATAATAAACCTGCTGGCAAGCTAGGATTAATACCATACGATGTTACAGTACCTCCTGATACAATAGGCGTTAAACTTGTTATGGCTGTTCCTTTTGTATATACATTCGGTCCAGTATAACTTAATGATGTTGGTGCTATATCATTTACGGTGATGCTTAATGTTGCGGTTGTACTGCCCCCACTATTGGTTGCTGTTATGGTATAATTTGCAGCGGCAGAAACGGCACTCCCTGTTCCACTAATTACACCTGTTGATGTATTGAATGTTAAACCTGATGGCAAGCTAGGATTAATACCGTACGATGTTACAGTACCTCCTGATACACTAGGCGTTAAACTTGTTATGGCTGTTCCTTTTGTATATACATTCGGTCCAGTATAACTTAATGATGTTGGTGCTATATCATTTACGGTGATGCTTACTGTTGCGGTTGTACTGCCCGCACTATTTGTTACAGTTATGGTAAATACAGTTGCCGTTGATAATGCAGAAGCCGTTCCACTAATTACACCCGTTGTTGTATTTAATGTTAATCCAGCAGGCAAAGCAGGATTAATACTATAAGTCAACATGCTTCCTGTTAGAGTTGGCGTAACGGTTGGCGTAAGATTTGTTATTGCAGTTCCTTTCGTATATACATTCGGACTCGTATAACTTAACCCAGTAGGTGCTACATCATTAACCGTAATACTTACGTTTGCAGTTGTACTGCCCGCAGTATTTGTAACAGTAACGGTATATACTGTTACTGTTGATAATGCAGTAGGTGTTCCACTAATTACACCCGTTGTTGTATTTAATGTTAATCCAGCAGGCAAAGCGGGATTGATACTATAAGTAAGTCCGCTATTATTATCGACTGCTGGGCTTAAGCTTACACCAGTACCCAAAACATATACTTTGGGTGAGCTATACGAAACGGAAGGCAAGGTAGTAAAGCTAAGCTCATTTCCATAGGCTGTTCCTATACTATTGGTAGCATAGGCCCTCACATAATAAAGCGTATTTGCTAGTAATCCTGAAATATTACTGGTGAATATAGCAGTTCCTGTTCCATCATTCGTCAGGTTATTATTAATAGTAGGCCCTGTTGTTGTGTTCCAGCAAACACCATACGAGTTAATAGCAGCACCGCCATCGGAACTAATATTTCCACCTAGACTTGCTGTTGTTGCGGTTATGCTAGTTAAAGCATTAGTGGTGAGTGTTGGAATAATTGCAGGGCCACTAATAGAAAAAGGAGAATAACTTCCAACATAGCTATAATGACTGATAGCTGTCTGAGCGGAACTTGTGGATACACCAGATGTGGCGAATTCCCAGTTGCTTCCATTATAGTGAATCAATTTATAATTCTGTATCCCAGATACAGACTCTTCCCCAGCATTCCATATAAATTGGAAATTAACACCAATCATAGAAGTATCGTCGGAAACAATACCTAATTTACCATCCTGTTTGCTGATATTCCAGGTACGGTTAATATGAGGAAAAGAAACAGTGCTGCCCGAAGTACCATTTGCATATACATTATCTAACTCATTCACCGAGAACTGATCGTTCTTTGTATTTTTATTGTAAATACTTAAAATATCTAACGCATTATTACCAACAGGAAAATTAAAAGACTCATTGGGGTTAATCGTTTTCACCAATTGCCCAGTTCCATTTGTTTTAATATAACTATTTGCATCTGCATTAAGGATAGCAGCATCAACAGTTAAATTATAATTACCTAAATAAATACTCTTAGTAGCTGTTCCAAAATCAAGTGTCCCAATTTCTCTATTTTGATCAAGAACTAAATTATTAGCCGCGCTCGCACTGATACTGATATCTGCTCCCATGCTAGGTACAACAGCCGGACTCCAGTTACTGGCAGTATTCCAGCTAGTACTAGATGACCCAACCCATACAGTAGGGCTATTTACTGTAATATTAAGACTAGCAACAAAAGCCCCCCCAATATTATGCGAGGTAATACTATAATCAGTAGCCGCAGAAGCTACAGTTGGCGTGCCTGTTATAATTCCGGTAGTTAAATCCATGCTTAATCCAGCAGGCAAATTTGGCGAGATCGTATATCCGTTTAAACTTGTAGAACGAATTAGATGATTACCGAAATCCGCTATATATACTAACCCATTATAACCGGCACAGATACCCAAGGGTGTATTAAACGAAGCAGAAATACCAGAATTATTGTTGGTTGAACCAGCAGTTCCAGTACCTGCAATAGTAGTTACTACTCCTGACAGAGATATTTTTCTAATTTTATGAGTACTCTTCTCAGAAACGTATAATACCCCTGCCTGATCAATGGCAATTCCTCCAAGCAGATTAAAGTAGGCTGATGAACCCACGCCATCTAGATCCATATTACCAATAATATTACCAGCCAGAGTTGTCACATTACCATCAGTAGTTATTTTACGAACTGTCCAATAATCAGATACAAATAAATTACCATTCTTATCAAATACTAATCCTGAAGGATTGGGAATACCCGCTGCGGTACCTAGACCATCGCTATAAGTATGATAAGTACTTCCAGCAAATGTTGTAACAGTACCATCAGATGTAATTTTTCGAATTGCGTTGTTGCCATAATCGGCAATAAATAAGTTTCCAATCGAATCCACTGCTATTGCAGAGGGGGCGCTAAATTCTGCAGAGGTACCAATGCCATTTAAAAAGCCTGCTGTGCCATTTCCTGCAATAGTAACCACATTCCCATTTTGATCAATAGACCTAATTTTATTTCCCGATTTTTCGGCTACATATAATATGCCATTACTGCCGAAAGCTAAACCAGCAGGGCCATTAAATGTAGCAGCAGTGCCAATGCCATCTAAAGAACTAGCTACGCCACTACCTGCAAAAGTTGTTACTGTGCCATCAGCAGCAATTTTTCTAATTTTATTATCCGTTATATCTGCTACAAAAACATTACCAAAAACATCAACTGCTATACCGGCTGGACCTTTAAAGCTAGCATTCGCCCCAACTGCATCTACATTACCTGCACTACCAGTACCTGCAATGGTACCGGTCTCAGAATAATAGGCTGCTGGTACTATTCCTGCATTATTAGAGGGAGATAAACTAGGAATAGCACTATTTAAAAAATAAGTTTCTGGGCTAACATATTTACTAGCAGGTGGCAATGCTAAGGTTCTAAATACAATTTGATTACTATATCCAGTTCCTGCTAAATTAGTAGCATAAGCCCTTGCATAATAAATAGAATTAGGATTCAATCCGGGGATCCCAGTTGAAAAATTTATAACGTCAGTATTTGTAGCAATGGTAGAACTAGCAATGGTAGGCAACGGAGAAGTACTAAAGCAGATGCCACGCGAAGAGATAGCATTACTATTACCCTTATCGATAATGCTAGCGTTTATATTAGCACTATAATTTGTAATTGCATTTACCGAATTAATTGAACATTGAGGAACATCCACAATATTGATTGCAACTGTAGCAGTATTAGAACCATAATAATTGTTTGCAGTAACCGTATAATTACTAGTACCTCGTCCCTCTTGTATAACAAGATTATCTATCGAATACAAATCTTCAGATGCACACAAATAAGTATTACAAGTCTGTGCCTTAAATACATGTTTCCAATTAGCTTTATTTGCACTAATATAAGCAGCGGGCAACTGAAAATTACTAATAAATACAGACCCATTAACCGACAATGTTAAGAGGCCATTATTATCTATATAGATGGAGATATAAGCGTTCGAATTATTCCAACTAATGGAGTTTGTTTTGTAAATGGGTGTTGAGCTAGTTGAGACATTCGGGTTCCAATAAATTGCAGTTTGCCCTGTAGACAAATCAAAAGAAACAGACAATTTTGTTCCGGTACCAATCGAAGCATATTGTGAAGTGGATGTAGCATCAGCATCGTCTCCAAAGCTATAGCTGAAGCCATAACCGATATATTGATATTTGTTAGTAATAAGATTAAAACCAACCCGATACCCGTCTGCATTTATACCACTAGCAGGAACAGTAAAACCACCCAACTGGTAGGTTGCATTTTGTGTAAGTGATAATATACCTCCATTCATAAAAGCATTTCCCGACATAACCCCAATACCCGAATTACCAGTATTAAAATCGTTAGTATAGTATGTCTGCATCGAAAATTGAGAAGGAGTTCCAGAAACTTGTCCTGTAGTTGTATTAAAGTTCATGCCTTGTGGTAGAGCAGGGTTAATTTGATACCCACTAACAGACATTTTCTTAATCGCATTTCCTCCATTTTCAGAGATATACAACAATGATCTCGTAGCATCAAATGCAAGCCCGATAGGGTTATTAAACTTTGCATCATTGCCATTATGTGGACTACTATTATCGAAATATGCCTGACTATTTGTTATTCTTCCGTATCGTCCCTGTAAAATCGACCCATCTACCCAGTCACCTCCCAATAGACTGCCTGCGAAGGTGCTTGTCTGCCCATTAATAGTATTTATTTTACGTACTGTATTATTACCTAGCTCAGCACCATATAAATTTCCATATCCATCAATTACCAATCCCCTTATTTGATTAAACTGAGCTGCAATACCAATACCATCTATATTTCCTGCTGTACCTGCTGTACCAGCAAAAGTGGTAACTGCGTTAGTACCGGTTAATGATATTCTACGAATGGTATTATTGTTAAAATCTGCCACATACAGAAAAGTATTGTTATTATCTACTACCAAATCTAGAGGATTATCGAATTGGGCAGAAAGCCCTGTCGCATTATCCTTTGAACCAGCACCACGTGTCCCAGCAATTGTAGAAACAGGAAAATTACCACTTAAAGTAATTACGCGTATAAGGTTGTTACCTCTATCGGCAACATATAATTTTGCGCCACTAGGATCAATGGCAATGCCTTCTGGCGCACTAAATTTTGCAGAAGTTCCAGTTGGATTGTCAATGTATCCTGAATTTGTTCCTCCTGCAATGGTAGTTACAGCATATGGACTAGTTAAAGCTATCTTGCGAATAGAGTTATTATTCTTATCAGCTACATATGCATAAGTACTAGTTGGGTCAATGACAACCTTTGTTGGATAATTAAAGCTTGCAGAAGTTCCATTTCCATCAACCAACCTCCCCGAACGAAAAATATCGGTGTAGCCATCTCCCGCCAAAGTAGAAACTAATCCTAAGGGAGTAATCTTACGAATTAAATGATTATAACAATCGGCTACATATACATTACCTGTTCCATCGGTTGCAAGGCCTACAGGCTGATTAAAACTTGCCGATGAGCCAGTAGCATTAGTACTACCACTACCATTGGTTAGTGACCCTGCAAATGGCCCTACATCCCTAAAATTTAATGCTGGCACAACCCCTCCAGTAGAAACCACCGACATGGGTGTAATGGTCGTATTCATTGTATAGGTTTGCGGACTAGTATATGCTATTGTTGGCATGGCATTGGGGTCTTGTGTAAATACACTATCCAATCCAGAATATCCTGTTCCTGTTGCATTAATTGCATAAGCTTTAAAATAGTAGGTAGTTAGTTTGGTTAAAGCAGATAAGTTCACAGTAAAATTACCTGTACCCCCTGCGCTTGCTGCAATTTGCGTAACTCCAGATTGACCAATGACTAAATTAGTGGGACTTAGTGAATATACTACCCCTCTCGCACTAACAGATCCTCCACCGGCTGCATTTACATTACCACCTAATGAAGCAGTAGTAACATTAAAAGCAGATACATTAGGAATTGTATATGGAGCTTCTGCTACATCAGTTACATTGATAGTAATTGTTTGCATATCACTCTTGTTATAATTACCATTATCCGTAACTGCTACAATTACTTGGTAGCTATTCTGTTTATTTAGATCCAATGGTTGCTCATAATCAGGCGAACTGTTGAATGTAAGCGCACCTGTACTGCTATTAATAGAAAATAAGGCCGAATCTGCACCTCCAACTATACTGAAAGTTTTTGTTTGACCTGCATCTGCATCGGTGGCTGTTACTGTTGTTACTGCTGTGATGGTATTTTCTGCGAAGGAAATAGTTGCTGTTGCGCCACCCCCATTGCTCGTAATTATGGGAGCTTGATTAGTGGAAAAGCTGGCTGCATTGGTATAAACTGTTGAGGATGCATTACTGATATATGCCTTATACGTATAGATTGTATTAGGTGCTAGGCCCGTTGCCGTTAGCGAAAAAATACCCAAATTTCCAGCTGGGCTTTCCTGTAACCTTGTAACCCCAGTTCCATTTATCATCGGATCTGCATTAGTGGCAGAAGGAGAATAAACGATGCCCCGCCCCGATATCGCAGAGGTTCCCTCATCCTGTGCTAAACCTCCAAAACTTGCACTGGTAGATGAGATAAAAATGCTACTTGGATTTATTACAGCAAGGGTTGGATAATACACCATTGCATTGCCTTGAAGCGTATTATTATCTTCCCAAGTTATATAGCTAGTTCCATATCCATAAACCGCCAAAGAAGCTCCTGAATAAACAGAATAGGCATTGTTGACAGTAGTATTGGTAAACCCTGCCGACCCTATTAACTGCCAACTATTGTATAGATACCTCATAACAGTAGCCTTACCCCCATTCGACAAATCGGAAAAAGAAACTATCGGCACGCCTGTATTGCCCGTTTTAATATACATACGGCTTACTTTCCCTGATGAAAAGCCATTTGGCCCAACAGCAACCCAACTTGAACCATTAAATGTCATTACCGTAGCCTTACCATCACTTACATTCTTAGTAGCAAGGTATAATTTACCGGTAGCATCAAAGGTCATATCGCTCACCAATTGGCCTTGAATAATGGCACCTACTGGTTGCCATGTGGTACCACTCACAAATTTGAATACTTCGGTAGCGTTATCACTATATCCACCGCCATTCACGATCATACAGGCAATATAAGGTGTACCCGTATTATCGAGCGCCATCTTAACACATGTACCTATCATCGTATTATTGGTACCCAATGGAAGCCCTTTACCGACATATACCCAATTGGTTCCATCAAATTTCATAACAGTAGGAAGTACTAAATTGCCATTCTGGAATTGATTATCGCAAAAAGCGACATAGGGAGTTCCCGAATTGTCGACTGTAAAATCGAATGCTGACAATAAACCTCTCGAAGTTAAATTGCCATCCGCATCAGTAGAATTTATTAAGTCCGGATTACTATAATTGGTATATAATGTAAAGCCAGCTGTACCAAATATAGGTACATTAGAAAATCGAATTCCCACCAAGACCCAGTTGGTACCATCATATTTCATGACACATATTGATTGAGACTGGTCCCAAAAGGCAATATATGGCGTGGAGCCATTTATTGCAATCTTAACAAAAGTTGATGGACTAAAAGCGCCACCAGTAGCAGAAAAGCCCACAACCCCTACATTTTGCCATACGCCATTTAGCAGTTTCATTACTGAAATCTTACCTGAGGGACCATCCTGCCAAGCTGTATAAGGAACACCTGTATTATCAACTGCAATACTGGCAGCTGCTGCTGTTCCAGGTGTAAAGCCTTGATTTCCGGCATCTACCCATGTTTGAGCCCTCGTATTCAAAAATAAATTGGTACATAAAAAGAATAAAAGTACCATACGCCAACTTGACTTTCTTGCTATTAACATCAAGTACCTAATAATAAAAAATAAAAAAGCTACTAAAATATTTCGCTCTTGAAATACGGGGGCCCAAAAGGTTTTCATAGTGATTCATTTTTTTAAAAGCACGAATCAGTTAACCCTGCGCTTATCGCCTAATCTATCCATTAATACTATAGCACCAATCAAACACAACATTTGATTGGTGCCTCAATAATTAAATGATTAGTGTATAGAATTGCTTAAACCGAGTGTTAGATTCACAGTGATGCTAAAAAAAACAAAATCTAGTTCTTGGCCTAAATTGGGTATTCAAAAAAATAGTTTAAGAACCTCCTAATTATTTATAAAATATAGATTATCAATAAATTACAAGAATAAAAATTTTTAATCCTCGTAAAATTTTTTATAATTGTAGAGCAAGAAAAATTGAAATAGCATACACGAATACAATAAAAATTAATCTATTAAATCCGCATAATTTATTAAAAAATGAATGCAATATCGAAAACAAAAGACAACAATTATAGCAAATATTGAAGTTATTTATCAAGTGCTTGCATCCGGTAATAACTTGGCTTTACACCAGTATATAATTCAAAAGCATTATAAAAACTTTGTATAGTTCCGAAACCTGATTGTTGAGCAATTACTTCCATTTTATAATTAACAAATTCGGGGTTCTCAAATTTTCGTCTAGCTTCTTCTACTCTATATTTATTAGTAAAAGAATTGAAATTGGAGTTGTCATAGTTCTTTAATGCTGTTGAAATTTCTTTTTGGCTAACATTGAAATATTTGGCTATATCATCTACACGTAATTTGGCATTCAAAAAAGGCTTCTCTACAACGTAGTATTTGATAATTTTTTCAATCAAACTCATTTCCAAGTTAGACAACTTGACAGTTTCTAGTTCAGCAAGTATGTTAGCATGTTTTTTCCTTTGCTTACTTTCCAATCTATACTTATCCATTAGTACATCGTAAGCAAATCTTTTTTCTTCCACCAATCGGGCTCGATTTCGAAATAAATAGAATAAAACAAAAACAATTACTATTAATATTATTATAGCGAGTCTTTTCAATCTCAAATCATTTTTCAATTGAATATTCTCTACCTCCTTTTTTTCGGTTTGATATTGAATATCTAATTCATGAACCGCTACCTCTTTTTCTATATTTAACAAGGAATCACTTAGTTGTTTTAGATTTTTCAATTCAACATAAGCATTTTTATAATCCCCTATTTTTTCGTATGAACTAATCATCTCAGGCATTAATTGAATTAAATACTTTCTTTGTCCAAGTGAATCCATTAAGTGCATGGAATGTTTAAACAAAAAGAAGGAATGATCATATTTTTTTTGTACAAATGATACTGATGCTAATCCACTGTATCCAACAGCAACTGCTTCTAAATTATTTTTTGCTAACCCATCATCTACAACCATTTGATAAACATCTGTTGCTTTATCAAATTCTTTTTTTTCATATAGTATATTGGCCATATTATATTCAATCTTCACTTTTATATTGTCGACTGGATGGACTGGAACAAATTTCAAAGCATTTTGGTAATAAAACAAAGCACTATCAGGTTTTGAAGTTCTATAGTTGATCCCCATATTCATAATAACATTTGCCTGAATGGTAGAGTCATTGATACTTTGTCCAATTTTTAAAGCTTCTTGAAAATACTTGACAGATAAAATCATGCTACCTATTTCAGCATAATTATTTGCAATGGCATTGCAGACCTTTGCTTTATCTAAAGGCTTATTGAGTTTATCAAACAAATCATAAGCCCTCAAATAAGCAACTTGCGCCTTATTAAAATCACCATTATACGTAAGAAAAACGCCATACAATCGGCTACAATAGGCTTCTCCATAATAATCATGCATTTCTTTGAAGTATTCTATAGCCAAAGGAATTTCCTTTCCGACAGATTTAATAGCTTTGAAATCGGAGCCAAATGGCAGATTTAATAAGGACTGAGCTTTTGAATCAGTGATACCAATCCTATTCTCAATTTTTGATTTTGATTGAATGCAAGCACTTGCGAATAAAACAATCAAAAAAAAAGCGCCGAATATATTTTTCATTGTTAAGGGGAATTAATAAAAATGATAGAACCCATCTATTTTTTGCACAATTAGCATATTGAGGATACTAAAAAGTGAAGGTATATAAAAGTGAAAATAAATAAAAAATAAAAAGAATGAAAATGCTATTTGAAACAGATTGCAAATTAATAAGCTCAATATTTGACAGAAGTCAAAGCAAAAATGGCAAAGCCAAACTCTCTTAGCAAAAGGCAATTATAAAACAAGGCTTCTGCTCGTATATAAACTAGTTTTAAAAAATCAGGATTTCAGCTAAAAAAATGGAAATGGAAACCAGCCGACCATAATTAATTTGAAATTAATAATGATTTACTAACTTCCAAAAATGAAAAAGATTTTACTATCGCTTACTTTTCTAATTTTTGTTGTAATTGTAAACGCACAAATTAAACCCTTCAAATTTGCATTTATCAGCGACACCCATATAGGCTCACCCAATGGCGGCTCGGAGGAAGATTTAACAAGAACGGTTAGAGACATCAATCACCTAAAGGATTTAGCTTTTGTAGTAATAACAGGCGATATAACTGAATTAGGCACCAATGCTCAAATAATACTTGCTAAAAAAATATTAGATAGCTTAAATATCCCATTGTACATCATTCCTGGTAATCATGATACCAACTGGAGCGAAAGCGGGGCCGCAAAATTCAGTGATGTATTTGGAAACGATAAGTTTTCCTTCACCTATAATGGAATTATTTTTCTGGGATGTGCCTCTGGCCCATATATGCGAATGGGTGATGGACATATACCGAGAGATGCCATGAATTGGATGGATGCTGAGCTAAAGAAGATAAATTTCACACAACCCATTATTTTTTTAAATCATTACCCTATCGACAACAGCTTAGACAACTGGTTCGATGCAATTGATGCTCTAAAAACCCGCAACACTATCACTATCCTTTGTGGTCATGGACATAATAATCGCGCAATGAATTTTGAAGGGATACCTGCAACCATGGGCCGCTCAAACCTTCGTGCAAAAGACAGTATTGGCGGATACAATATTGTTGAAATAAAAAATGACTCTATCTTTTTCAGTGAAAGAAAACCAGAGCTAAAAACTTTAACTGTTTGGAGAAAAATAAAAATAGAGCATCATGATTTCAACAAGGACGCAAAAAAATATATCCGACCTTCCTATGCGATTAATGATTCATTCCCACTCTTAAAAACTAAATGGAGATATACAAGTGATGCAAACATTATTTCAACACCCGCTGTATATAAAGAAAATATTGTTTTTGGTAATAGCAATGGATTAATTCAATCTATTAATTACAAGAATGGAAAAAAAATATGGTCTTACAAAACGGATGGACCCATTTATTCTTCCCCTGCCATTCAAAACAACAAAGTAGTCATTGGATCCAGTGATAAACATGTATATTGTATTGATATAATTTCAGGTAAATTAATTTGGAAATTTACTGTTAATGCTGCCGTATTAGGCTCTCCAATTATTGAAAACGAAATGATCTATATTGGAGCTAGCGACCATCGCTTTTACGCGTTGAATTTAACTGACGGAAAAATAATTTGGAGTTTTGATGGGCTTGATGGTCCAATCATGAGTGCCCCAATTATCAATAATGAAAAAATCATTTTTGGTGCATGGGATACCTATCTATATGCTTTAAATAAAAGAAATGGTTCTTTACTGTGGAAGTGGAATAATGGTTCTCCTATTCGCAATTATTCTCCAGCTTCATGCATTCCAGTTATCAAGGATAGCATTGTTTATATTGTTGCCCCTGATAGATATTTAACCGCAATTAATATTAATTCTGGCAAATGTTTATGGCGAACCAATGAGTCCACAGTACGTGAATCTATCGGCATTTCGGAAGATAAAAATTATGTGTATGGTAAAACAATGAACGATACAATTGTAGCTTTTGCTGCGGCAACTACTTTTCAGAAATCAGCATGGAAAATGAACTGTGGTTTCGGTTACGAGCACGTGCCAAGTATGTTAATTGAAAAAGAGGGTATCGTTTTTTTTGGCACTAGAAATGGAAGAGTATACGCAATCGATACAAAAAAACATTCCATTTTATGGATCCACAAAATAGACAACTCAATGGTAAATACTGTTAATGTAATTGACAAGAACCATATTATTGCATCAACAATGGATGGCAAAGTTGAATTAATTGAGACCACTAATTGAAAGCTTCCTTTATAGTTGCACACTCAATATACGCATTAGGAATAAGTGAATCTACACGTATTTCTAACTGGTGTTGAATGTATACGTAAATTAAAAGCAGAAAAGAGTATTCATTTGAGCCATATCCAAGCTATTATTCCTTTCCTTCTAGTAAAACAGAGGACCCTAATAATATTAAAATGCTTTAACCCTTGATTCAAGCATAAGCAACAAAGAATGGAATTTTAGCAATATATTTGAATACCATGAAACAGAGACTCCCATTTATCATCGCTGCATTATTATTATTGCTGAACACTATAACGAATGCTCAGCAATTGCATCCTATTAAAAAATCATCCCCCATCGGCGTCTTTGATTCGGGAACAGGAGGCTTAACTGTTTTGGAAGCCATGCTAACATTAGATGCTTTTAATAACTCAACTGGATTACCGGGTGCTGATGGAAAATTAGATTTTGCAAATGAATATTTTCAGTATCTGGCCGATCAAGCTAATATGCCTTACGGCAATTATGCGGCAGAGCACAAAACCGATTTATTAAAAGAGCATATCCTAAAAAACATGCAGTTCTTTTTAGAAACGAGCTTTATAAAACAACAGAAAGAATCGTTTTTACAAATGCCAAAACCTCCCGTAAAAATGATTGTATTAGCCTGTAATACGGCAACGGCATATGCCTTAGGAGATATAAGAATTAAACTCAAGCAAGATGGATATAAAGTGCCCGTAATTGGCGTAATCGATGCAGGATCAAAAGCGGCTTTAGCCTATCAGCAGAAAAATGGGACCGGCACTATTGGCGTTTTCGCAACAGCAGGAACAGTAGCTTCTGAAGGTTATCCACGCACTTTGCAAGCAATGGCAAAAGAAAAAGGATTACCCGTTTTATCTATCATCAGTCAGGGAGGAGCAGGATTAGCAGAGAGTATTGACAGAGATTGGAGTTTTTATATTGATACAATTACAAAAGCTAGAAAGGATTATAAAGGGCCTTCCGTAAAAAGTATTCAATACCCTATCGATACAAGTTTATTAGCCGCCTATCATTTTAATAAAGCAGCAAATCAACTATTGTGTGAATATGATGATAAAGGGAGCTGCTTAGACATGCAATTAAATGACCCTTCAAATTATGTACGCTATCATTTGGTAAGTCTTCTTGAAAAAATGTTGCATGAAAAGAATATACAACCTATGAATACCCTTATCCTAGGTTGTACCCATTATCCTTATTTAAAAGACACCATTCAAGAAGTATTGAAAGAGATGTATGCTTTTAAACAAAATGGTCTATATCGTTATCGAAACTGCATCACCGAACATGTAGAATTAATTGACCCTTCTGTTGAAACGGCGAAGGAAGCATATATAGCCCTAGGAGCCGATCAATTAGCCAATAATACTCCTATCAAAAAAAGCCAGTTCTTTATTACGGTACCGAATACATTTTTGTCTGAGGTTCAACTACAACCTGATGGCTGGTTTACTTATGCATACAAATATGGAAGAATGGCAGGTGTACAAAAAAGCTATGTAAAATTTGTTCCCTTCGATAAGAAAAATATTTCCCAATCCTCTTATCATCGATTCCAATTAGTATTACCCCATGCGTATGCAGAGATTATGAAATTACAGTAATCACAAGGTTAAAAATTGTTCGACCTATCTAGCAAATAGGACGTCCCTGATAATTAGCATTAGAATCATCTATTACAAAATTATAGACAATTAATTGCTACGTTAAATTCATTTAGTGTACAATGTAACTACCGGAAAAAGAAACAAAAATACTACTAGAAGTTGCCGATGTAGTTATAAATTGAATAACTAAAGTATTATTAGTTGTATTAGCAATAACACTGCCCGACACCCCAGCAAAACTGGTATTACAAGAACTAACAGTACCTACAGCATCCGTTGTACTAGTGAAAGTAGAAGCTATTGGCAATGCAAAGTTAAGACTTGTTTTAGTGCCTGCACTTTGTGAAAATGCTCCGATAATACCATTAAAAAGCACCAGATTACCAACTTTTATATAGTACATTATGTTGCTAGATGAATTTACAAACGTACCGGCTATTGATGGATTTAAATAGCCATAATTACCAGAACCCGGAACTATGGAACCTGAAACATAATAATTCTGCCAACTAGGTGTTCCAGAACCATTGGTTGTTAATACTTGTCCACTAGTACCATCTGTATTCGGATAACTAACGGCTCCAGTAGTGAGTATTCCACTTGTTTTTACAGAGGTAACCTGATTGTTACCCAATTGTATGGTATTACTTGCACTAACTATAGCGCTATTTCCTATTGCTGTTGCATTATAAAGATCAGTGGCACCCAGATCGGCTAAATAACCAATTGCAGTATTATTGTAGCCAGTGCTGCCACTACCTAATGCGCTTAGACCTAATGCCGTATTATTATAACCCGTTGTATTACTATTTAATGCAGAACCACCTACTGCTGTATTGTTATACCCGCTTGTATTATTAAACAAAGTGTTGCTACCTAGAGCATTATGACCACCAGTTGTATTATAATATAAAGTATTGATACCGACTGTTGTATTATAATTGCCGGAAGTGTTAGCATGTAAAGAACTATTACCAATCACGGTATTGCCAGTTCTAGCGCCTAGTCCTAAACCTACAGTTAGTCCATTGATGGTGGCATCACCTCCGATTACCCCATTCCCACTAATATTAAAGTTTGAGCTACTCTGTAGGCTTGTACCATTAGAAATATAGCTAGTACTAGCTGGAATTGCGGCAAAACTAGCAACTCCACTGCCATTGGTCGTCAATACATATCCATTGGTACCATCTGTATTGGGATAAGTTACTGCACCAGTGGTAAGTTTACCTCCGATTATCCCATTCCCACTAATATTAAAGTTTGAGCTACTCTGTTGGCTTGTACCATTAGCAATATAGCTAGTACTAGCTGGAATTGCGGCAAAACTAGCAACTCCACTTCCATTGGTCGTCAATACATATCCATTGGTACCATCTGTATTGGGATAAGTTACTGCACCAGTGGTAAGTTTACCTCCGATTACCCCATTCCCACTAATATTAAAGTTTGAGCTACTCTGTTGGCTTGTGCTATTAGCAATATAGTTACTTGCTGCAAAACCTGTTGTTAGTTTTGTCCATACTGGTAAGATATTATTACCACTATTATAATAGTATCCTGCATCACCATCTGTTTGATATACGAGTAATGCTGTTGCTGGTGAATTAATCATTGAAATTTGTGCTGCTGATAATCTAGGAACTAATAACCCTTTAGCAGCAGACTTAATTTCTAATGCCGCAGAGATGTCCGGCATATTTGTACCAATACCAACTTGAGAATTTGCAGTTATCGTGAGGAGCAAGAAAGCTAAAAGGGGGATTTTTCGCATACAAGATAGATTAATAATTAATACTTATTTTCTGGCTGACATGCATTCAGTCGGTACCAACCAGACTATATTTTACATTACTGTAAAAATATAAATAGCAGCATGGTGTGAACTGAAATAGGCAATCACCTTCTGGTCATTTTCAGAATTTGACCAGCAAGAGCTACCCATTGAATGAATTAGGCATTATTCATTGTAGCTGAATACGCTGAGGGCGACATTTGGTTAACCTTTTGAAAAGCTCGATTAAAGGTTCTAACAGAAGAGAAGCCCGCATTTGCGGCAAGTGATTCTAACGTATATTGGTTTAAGTAGCCCTCTTCCAAATTTTTCATTGCAAACTGAACACGGTAACCATTTACAAAATCGGTAAACCGCTGTTTAAAATGGGTATTAATGATAAATGAAATATCACGAGCAGGCAATCCCAAAGCAACTGAAACATGATTGATATTGATACCTGAAGTTAAATAAGGTCTCTGTTCAACAAAATACTGCAGTATACAATCGATATCCTGCTCATATTCCTTCATCATTAGTTCTTCTGGTAAACTTTTATCAAGTACTGGCAGAGCCATTTTTTGCTTAATAAATGGAAGTCCATACAATACATTCGGATTATATAAAAGATAACTAGTAAAAATAAAAAAACTGATTGCAAAAGAAACCTCAGATAATTTCAGGAACAAATTACTCAAAGAATTATTGTAATTTAAATTCACCAATAAAATAAATAGGATAAAACTAATAAAGTTAATGGTGCAAGTCCAGGTAAATATCTTTAACCACCTTAAAACATCTATCGTGTGTGACCTTAATTTATCTAGAATTTCTTTTTTATTAAATTCAAGTAATAGTTTCCATTGAAACAACAGATAGATTAGTACTTGTAGTTCTCTTGCTACAAGCTGAAAAGTTTCAGATACCATGCCATCATGTGCATGATATACATTCTTTGTGTTTTTTATAACTGCGTTTACCAATGCTACTTTTTGGGAATATGGCACTAAATAGAAAGGGATATAATTAATCAAAAAAAAGATAAACGGAATAAAATGCCATAGGTCCTTTTGTTTATAACAAGTTCGATTGTTTAATACAGATTCTACATATAAATAAGCAAGTGGTGGAATTAAAAAGTTAATAGGAGCAGCTGTTTTATACAAAAAAGCTACATTTCTCATCCATCCATATGTTAAAAGCAAGTAAGCGAGTATACAATAACTACAAGAAAACAAAAATAGTGCAAGCGTATAATCAGAAACTGACTGATAAGGTGTCTTTGTTGTTATCAATAAATAAGCGGTAATCATCGCACAAAAAATTGCGCCCACATAAATCATTTCAATCATAAATGAATTATTAATACGATTACAAATTAAACAAATAAATTGTTCACCCATGCAGACACAATTAAAAATGCAACAATAATGTAATAATAGAATAACATATAATAAAATATAAAAACTATTTTGCGGCGCGAAAATTTTATGAAGCAAATTCAATTAATCATATTATTCTTTTTATTGCTAGCAAATCTGGCCTTAGCACAGGATTCTCTCCAATTGTTAGAAAGTAAAAAATACACGATACACGCACAGGCCACTTTCATACCACAATACCATTTTAATTTTAAGTCTAAATATACTGGCACTAATAGTTTAATAGATACAGAGCCCATAAAAGCATCTTTCACTTCTACTCTATTTTTTGCTTTTAAAGCTTTTAAGAATACTTATTTAATATTTAACCCTGAAGTGGCCGGTGGAAAAGGATTAAGCCAAACACTTGGTGTGGCAGGTTTCCCGAATGGAGAGATTTATCGGGTTGGTGACCCAGCACCCCAACCTTTTATTGCCCGACTTTATCTTGAACAACATTTTCCTTTATCGAAAAGATTAGAAAAAATAGAAGATGGAGCCAATCAAATCAAAGAAACAAGGCCGCAAGACTATTTCTCATTTATCGCAGGCAAATTTAGTATTTCTGATTTTTTTGATTTTTCTGACATCTGTAATGATCCTCGTTCGCAATTTCTGAATTGGAGTTTAATGGGCAGTGGCGCCTGGGATTACCCAGCCAATACGAGGGGATATACTATTGGAACTGCTCTTGGATTCGTTTATCATAACTTTAGCGTAAGAACAGCTTTAACAACTGTGCCCATTGAAGCCAATGGCCCAGAATTAGAATTTAAGTGGCAGAAAGCAATGGGTTCAGTCATTGAATTCAGTAAAAAGAAATTAATAACACTCAACCACCAAGTATATAGCAATGCAACCGTTGGCTTTTTTTTAAATAAGGCCAATATGGGTAACTATAACCTTGCGATAGCAGCAGCTTTAGCTACTGCGAATGCTCCGAATATTATATCAACAAGAGAATATGGTCGCGAAAAAAAAGGCTGGTATATTAGTTTAGATAATCATTTTAATAAAATTGATCAGTACATTAACTATAGTCGTAACGACGGCCAAAATGAGACATGGGCATTTACCGAGATTGACCGAAGTTTTGCTACAGGTCTACGTTTCGATGGTGACTTATGGAAGCAACAAAAAGACCATTTAGGCATTGCTTTCGTTGCTAATGGCTTATCTGCAGCCCATCAAAATTATCTTGCTCATGGGGGTTATGGCTTCATCATTGGTGATGGAAAACTAAATTATGCACAGGAAAAAATTATTGAATTGTATTATTCCTTCCATACTTTAAAAAATATCTTTATTACACCTGACTATCAATTTATCCTGAATCCTGCTTATAACAAAGATCGAGGTCCAGTTCATGTGGTTGCACTTAGAATTCACATCGATCTTTAATCCTAAAGTTTTAGCTATCCTTTTTTTTTGAAAGCAAGCTTGCTACAATAAGCAAAAAACACTACTACTAAAGTTTAAAAAACACCCTACATTGCCATAAAAATAAATAATGACCCTATTAAATAAGATCCTTTTTACTGCACTGATGGCCTTCTCAATCATTGGTTGTCAAAAACCACAAGGTTTTGATTATAGAGGTGTACAAAATATAAAAATTGAAAAGCTAAGTTTCAACAAATCCGACATCTCATTCGATCTAGCCTATTACAATCCCAATCATTTTGGGGTAGATTTAAAACATGTAGACTGTGATATCTATATCAATCATAATTACCTAGGGAAATTTACACTTGACACAGTCATGCATATTAACAAAAATGCAGAATTTACTTTGCCATCAAAAATGAGCATCGACATGAAAAAGCTTTTCAACAATGCCATTAATGTTCTTTTTAGTAACACGGTATTGATAAGTGTTAAAGGCAATACCAAAGTTGGAAAAAAGGGTATTTATATTAGTATTCCTTTTAGCTATGAGGGCCAACACGATTTAAACATATTAAATAACTAGTAAATAAACTATCGCATTCACGTTGAATACACAAAGTAGCAATCAGCAATAAATCCGTTATTCGTTGATTAAAATTTAAATATTTCCTATCATTAATGATTGGGTTCCAGATGACAGGGCTTTCCTTTTTGCGGACCACCCCCATCTTCAGCGCGCTTACAGATAGGTGGCAGTAGCTTATAGGCGTCTTCCTCTGCCTTTTGGTTATCCGCATCAAATCCTGCATTATTAATAACCGTTCTAATCATATCGGGCTGAACTCTATCGGAACTATATTGGATGCGTATTTCGCCTGAAATCAAGTTATAGCGCCTTTGCAAAATCCCATTATCGAGTGTAGATTCATTTTCAGAAATTAAGTACTTTTCTAAACGTTCTTTACATTCCCAACATTTTAGGTTATCCGATTTGATCGTTATCCATTGAGCCCTTGTGGGCATCACTTGAGCTTTCAAAGAAAGAAATGAAAAGAAAAACAACCCAAAAAACAAGAGTATTCTATGCATAACATACCTATTTAAACATTATTTCTTCCAGCTTGCGGGATCCTTTCTCCAATCAAGCAGTAAACTCTCGATATCGGCTAATACAATACCTTTTTCTACTGCTAAACTAATTAAGGTTGGATAATTGGTTAAAGATTTAAAAGCAATTCCAGCATCAGCAAAGGCTTTGACCGCTACCTCAAATCCGTAATCAAAAATAGAAACCATACCTATCACTTCAACACCCGCATTCCTAAGTACCTCAACAACCTGTAAACTACTTTTTCCGGTTGATATCAAGTCTTCAATAACAATCACTTTTTGACCGGCAGTTAGATTACCTTCTATTTGATTTCCCAATCCATGTTCTTTTGGTTTAGGGCGTACATAAATATAGGGTAATTTAAGCTGATCTGCAGCCATCGCACCCCAAGCGATACCAGCAGTGGCAACCCCCGCCAGTACTTCTGCCTCTGGAAATTTTTCGAAAATGATGCTACACATCTCACTTTTAATAAAATCACGCACAAATGGGAAAGACAATACTTTCCGATTGTCGCAATAAATAGGACTATTCCAACCGCTTGCCCAAGTAAAAGGTTTTTCTGGGCTTAACTTTACTGCTTGTACTTGTAGCAACTTTTCTGCTACGGCTTTTTCGTTCGTCATAAGACGAAGGTAAAATGCAGATCATTATTTTTGTGTGTAGATTGCATAATCTTATCAACATATCATTCATGAAAAGAAAAATTATTGCGGGGGGCGGACTAGTTACCAATGACCAAAACGAGTTGTTGATGATTTTTCGAAGAGGAAAATGGGATTTACCTAAAGGAAAGCTCGACCATCAAGAAGCAATCGAAGCCTGTGCTATACGAGAGGTTGAAGAAGAAACAGGCATCCGTAACATTGTACTAGGCCCTTTAATAGATATTACCTACCACGACTACTTTGATGAATTTATACAAGCGGAGGTTACCAAAGAAACCTATTGGTATTCAATGAAAATAAATGGAGAGCAATCGCTAATTCCACAAACAGCCGAGGACATCACCGATATAAAATGGATAAATGCCAATAATCTATCTACTTACTTAAACAATTCTTACCCTACCATTATTGCAATTATTAACAAATGGTTGCAATCCTCATAAGTAAAGATTTAATTTTTGCGCAGTTATCATAGCTTCAACCCTTTTAGCACTATTTATAGGCCTATTTAAAAGTAGCATTTAACCTATTCCACCAATTTTTGATGCTTATTTTCCTACCTATAATAGGCTCACCCAAAGGGCCATTAAAATCCTGCCCCATGCGTAAATAGTGTTTTGTAAAGGTACCTGCAGTCATCCCCCATTTACGAATAAATAAAAAGTAAGCTTTATGCTTCTTAATCCTACCAGTTGACTTAGAACCAAAATGATAGGCTCTACTTCCAGACACCCCTTTGAACAAACGAATATTCGCTTGCCAAAGCTTCATCGCAAAATCGGGATCAGAATAGAAACCCGGGCTAAATTCAACACTATAGCCCCCAACGGCATCCCAGGTAGCCACTGCTATAATATTGGGGCACCAACTCGATGCATTCCAATCCTTCTTTTCAATTATTGCATACTCCTTTAATAAGGATGTTTCATCAAAAGAGGCAATATCGGTACCATAATCTTTATAAATAGTACAATTGTTACCAGCATATGGCTCGAGCGATGTGGCATTAAGAAAAAATGAATTATGCCCAATTTGATTAATCTCGTCCATAAATGCTTTATCCCAACCCGGACAAACGTACATATCATCGTTAATATAGACGATATAAGGAGTTTTCACAAGGGTTCTACCTCTATTCAATCCATAGCAAAGACCAATGTTTTTTTCAGAAAAGGTATAGTCTACATCGGCCTGTTCCTTTATCCAATCAAGCGTTCCATCCTTTCCTTCGTTGATATGTACGATAATTTGGTGCTTAAAAGTAGAGTTCATTTTAATACTCTTAATGCAATTCTTTAAATAAGGAAGGTTATTCCAGGAAGGTATTAACACAGAAAAACTGCAACCGTTGCAATCTGCCCGCTGAACCGAAATTTCTCCTTGTGCCCACATAGTATTATTAATTATTGTGCTTAGTAAATGTAACCGGTTATCATTAATATGATGAAAAAAAAAATCGCAATGTTACTACAATTGTTCCTGTATAGATATATTTGCATACTTGTACTAACTATTTTGTACCTATAAATCCTTTATTATGCGATGCAGGTTTTGCGGAAAAGCGATCTCCAATGTTTTTATCGATCTTGGTAACACGGCCATTTCAAACGCTTTTTTATTAAAAGAGCAACTGAACGAACCAGAAGCTATTTATCCACTTAAAGTACTGTATTGTGATAATTGCTTTCTAGTGCAAGTAGATGAAGTTAAGAAAAATGAAGATATTTTTTCTCCCGACTATGTCTATTTTTCTTCTGTATCAAGCGGTTGGTTGGAACATTGCAAACGTTATGTTGATGAAATAGTACCCCGTTTTAAGCTATCGGAAGAATCTCTAGTTGTAGAGATTGCTTCGAACGATGGATACCTACTGCAATATTTTAAAGAAAAAAATGTTCCTTCACTTGGCATTGAGCCTACCAATAGTACCGCACAAATTGCTATTGAAAAAGGTTTAGATACAGTGATCAGCTTCTTTAATGAAAAGCTTGCCATTGAATTAAGAGACAAAAACAAGTCTGCCGACTTGATTATTGCCAATAATGTATTAGCCCATGTGCCCGCTTTAAACGATTTTGTAAGAGGATTAAAAGTGTTATTAAACCCAACAGGTATCATGACCTTCGAATTCCCACACCTTGCTAAACTAGTAGAGAAGACAGAATTCGACACCATTTATCATGAACATTACTCTTATTTCTCTTTTTATTTTATCAATAGCCTCTTTAAGTTTCATGGTTTTGAAGTTTTCGATGTGCAAGAATTACCAACACATGGAGGATCATTGCGTGTTTTTGTAAAACATAAAGAGAATGAATCGCTTGCCATAGAATCGGCTGTTGCCACCTTATTAAATAATGAAATGGCAGCCGGCATCAATACTAACAACTATTATCAAGGCTTTCATGCAAAGGCTAACCAAATAAAATACACTTTTCTACAATACATTACCGAGCAGAAGTTAAATCATAAAAAAATTGTGGCATTTGGTGCAGCTGCAAAAGGAAATACCTTTTTAAATTATAGTGGTATTAAGCCCGACATCATTGAATGCGTTATAGATGATACTCCTTCCAAGCAAGGAAAGTATTTGCCACAAAGCTTGATTCCAGTGGTATCTAGGGCCTATTTAGACAATAATAAGCCAGATATTATTATCATTTTGCCTTGGAATTTCAAAGACGAGATTATTCAAAAATTACAGTTTACAAAAGAATGGGGAGCAAAGCTGGTAACTTATATTCCTACACTCGAAATAAACTAATTACAAGAGTCTATCAACTAAAGAAAGCCACATGAATTGTGGCTTTCTTTAGTTGATAGACTCCCTACAATTAATTTCTTATTCATAAAATCAATATCTTCCCTTCCTGAACGAGACAATCGATAGACGTATTCAACTAAAATCAGAAAACCAATGACTATTAAGTTCCGATTAATTGTTTTAAACTTTTTGGAATTCTTTGTTTGGGGCGCATGGCTCATTTCAATTGGCGGCTATCTGGGTGGTACTTTACACTTCACAGGCACACAAATTGGTGCAGTTTTCTCTACTTTAGGATTGGCCTCATTATTCATGCCGGCACTCATGGGTATTGTTGCCGATAAATGGATCAATGCCGAAAAAGTATTAGGTGCTTGTCATATGATTGGTGCTGGTATGCTCATCTGGGCATCTACCATTTCTGACCCCCATATTTTCTTTTGGGTCATGTTATTAAACGCCATGTTTTACATGCCTACAATCGCTTTAAATAGCACCGTATCCTATATAATATTAGAACAGAATGGTTACGATATAGAGAAAGATTTTCCACCTATTAGGGTTTGGGGTACCATTGGCTTTATAGCTGCTATGTGGGCCGTAGATTTATTGGGTTGGAAATCGAGCAATATGCAATTAATCTTTAGCGCATCTGCAGCGCTATTAATTGGTATCTATTCGTTTACAATGCCTAAATGCCACCCAGTAAAATCTACAACCACCAAGTCTTTTATTTCTACATTAGGCCTAGATGCTTTTATTTTATTTCGACAAAAGAAGATGGTCATTTTCTTTTTGTTTGCCATGTTTTTGGGGGCAGCTTTACAAATTACCAATGCATTTGGAGGCTCATTCCTAGAAAGTTTTACTATCACCCATCCAGGCACATTTGGAGTGGAGCACCCGATCTTACTATTATCTATCTCACAAATATCCGAGACCTTATTCATTCTTTCTATTCCATTTTTTTTAACCAAATTCGGCATAAAGAAGGTTATGCTCATCAGTATTTTTGCATGGGTACTTCGGTTTGGACTATTTGCTGTAGGTAATCCTGGTAGCGGATTATATTTATTGATCCTTTCTATGATCATTTATGGAATGGCATTCGATTTCTTTAATATATCGGGTTCACTATTTGTAGAAAAAGAAGTTGTTTCCAATATTAGGGCAAGTGCACAAGGATTATTTATGTTCATGACCAATGGATTGGGCTCTATCTTAGGTGGCTATGGGAGTGGTTTAATTGTAGATTATTTTACGAAGATAGATCCCATAACCAACAAAATATTATCGAGAGACTGGCCAAACATCTGGTTTACTTTCGCAGCCTATGCACTAGTTTTAGGGTTAATTTTCCCATTCGCATTTAAATACCAACATAAGACCCCCTTAATTAAATAAAAACTATTTAGATTTATTCATGAATACGATAATTAGTAGTGGATTATAGCCTCTTAAATAAAAATGCCAGTATTTATCTACTAGCATTTTCATTTAAGGTTTAAGTTATCTTATTGCTTCAGGCTACTAAAATTTGTGGCTTTATTTATTTTAAGTTTAGGAGAATACCAAAAAAGTAGGATACCCAAAATAACCAATAAAGAAGATATAATTTCTGCTTGTGTTGGATGAAAGCCCCCAATATTGTATTTTGTATTCACGCGTATTTTCTCAATTAAAAATCGTTCAATGCCATTAAACATCAAATAGATCGCAAAAATTCTTCCAGCAATATTTGTATTTTTTCTTATCTGCCAGATAATGACAAAAAGAATCAAACAAACCACGGTTTCGTAGAGAGCGGTGGGGAAAACGGCTATTGGAAGACAATGGCAAAATTGTCCTAGACACCCTGCGATCGGTACGCCCTCATTAATTACATTGTGTGGAAAATTGTAAGCTACCATCCAATTAGGCAAGCCCCAAAAAGGGTGAACATGCAGATGTTGAATATTGAAGGTAGCAAACTCTTCGGCATAGAATCCTTTATTAGCTTGTAATGCCGCATTAAACTGATCGGTGGTTGCAGTCATTAACCTACCCTGTGCATCGCTAATAAAAGCACTATTTAAAATACCCCAATCGCCATCGCCGGCTACCTGACAACCAATTCTACCAATTGCATAGGCCAACATTAAGCCAGGAGCAGCAGCATCGCATAAATGGATGAACGGTATCTTATATTTTCTAGCAAAAACATATAAAGCAATACTAGCACAAATTAACCCCCCATAAAAGGTGAGGCCACTAAAAGAAATTAAGGCTTCGATGGGATTTTTAATAAAGTCGTCCCAGTTTTCTAAGTTATGAAAAACCTTAGCACCTGCAAAGCCAAAAATAGCGGCAATAATTACCATATCTCCTACCCGATCTTGGGGCCAAATTCGAATATTCCTTTCTTCTGGCTTAGCCAATATTTGCTTATGCTTCTCCCACCATTTTGTAGCCACAAATATCAGCGCAAGCAAAATACCGGTTAATAAATTACCTCTAGCCGATAAAATAAAAGACTGTGGATCATTTAATGCATCAGGAATGGTAAACGCACCGACTATTTTAAAGCCCAATAGAAAGCCTAATATAAAATTAGTGGCCAAATCTGCTATCGTGGCAGGAGCACCCTCCAAAATAGCTTGCTCGATAGGTATTAATAAGCCTTGCGATTGCTTTCTACGTAATTCGGCAGTTAATACCCCAGCAGCCGAAATAAATGCAAGTGCTACAAAGAACCCAAATGAATTAAACATTTTAAGCCAAACCCATTCAACCCCAAAAAAGTCTTTGAATGCATAATATAAATTAGGATACATAAAATATAAATAGTTTTATTGTTCAATTAAAGCATTGCAATGTTAATTAGAAATTGGCATAAAGTACAGCTTTTTAAAATAAATAAGCCCCGCATAAAGCGGGGCCTGTACTTACTAACTCACCCATTAACAAATCCAAAAAAAATATTAATTACAGAATTTTTCAAATTCATTGATCAAGTGCTGGGCAATCACTTGGGCAGGACGACCTTCAATTTGATGACGCTCTACAATACTTACCAATTGACCATCTTTAAACAAAGCTATCGCTGGAGAAGAGGGTGGATAAGGTAATAAATGCTCCCTAACTTGATTTACTGCTGAGATATCAAAACCAGCAAAGCTTGTGGCTAGTCTATCGGGTCTCTTCAAAGCATTGTGCACCGCCATTAAAACACCTGGACGACAAGTGCCCGCAGCACAACCGCATACAGAATTGATTACAACCAATGTAGTCCCTTCCTTGGCTAAAGTACTATCTACATCTGCTGCAGTTAACATTTCTTCAAAGCCTACCTCCGTTAATTCGGCTTTCATCGGTATTACAAATTCTGCTGGATACATATTCTCTTTCTTTTTTTATTTGATAAGGCAAAATTAACGGAAATATCTAAAGGTTTCTTGAAACAATTTCAGTCAACCTGTCTTTTTTCGTCTATCGAAAATGACATATTGTCGTAATTTTCATCATGAAATTGCAAAACTGACATTTATAAAGCTAGTGGAATAGGTTTTGAAGAAAGTTTTAAAATAAAACCGATAAAATATGATACTAATTAAACAAAACTCGAATGCCTTTCAAAAGTTTTTCGAAGAGTCCACCACTCAGTTTGCATCAAATTTGGGCAAAGATGTTCAAACAAATCAAACAACGATTCCCGCGAACATTTATGAATCGGGTACTGCGTTTCAAATTGAACTAAATGCACCCGGGAGGAATAAAGAAGATTTTAAAATCACAATCGACAAAAGCCTATTAACGATCAGTGTTGAGCCAAAAGCTTCCATCAACAAACAGGATAATATTAAAACCATTAGAGCTGAATTTACACAGAATAGCTTTAAACGTAGCTTTTCGCTTGAAGACAAAGTAAATACCGATGCAATTAACGCTAGTTATGAAAACGGGATACTACATATTTATTTACCTAAGAAGGAGGAAATAAAGGTCACAAAAAAAGAAATTAGTGTTCTTTAGTTTTTAAGTTAGCTAGGATTGTATTTTATTGACATTTTTGGGCAATAAAATACAATCCTAGATCTTTCTTAAGGCTTATAAATAACCCAAGATTTTTAACATACTTTGAGCAGACTGCTCTTTAGCATATACCCAATCAACGAGCTTACCATTTTTATCTCTCTCTACAATAATATGTTTAGGCGAAGGAATCAAGCAATGTTTAATTCCACCATATCCACTAATTTGGTCTTGATAAGCTCCCGTATGAAAGAATCCTACATACAAAGGTTCTTTATTAAGCGGATCATCGTCATTGGCGGTATTAGTTATCTTAGGTAAAAACACTTCATTAATATGTTCTTCACTATCGTAATAATCGTGACTATCGCAGGTAATACCCCCTAGCACAACCCGATGATACTCGTTTTCCCATTTATTAATCGGTAGCATCAAGAATTTTTCGCCAATACCCCATGTATCAGGCAAGGTAGTAATGAACGATGAATCGATCATATACCAACATTCTCGGTCGTTTTGATTTTTTTGCCCAGTAACACTATAAATATGTGCCATACTTTCTCCTACTGTAAAGCTCCCGAATTCGGTATATATATTGGGCATGGGAACTTTTGCTTTCTTACAAGTCTTCTTAATATTGCTGACAATCTCATTAATCATGAACTGATAATCATATTCAAACCCAAGGGAGTGTTTAATAGGAAATCCACCTCCAATATTAATAGAATCTAATTCTGGACAAATCTTCTTTAGTTGACAATAGAGATTGATGATTTTATTGAGTTCACTCCAATAGTAGATATCATCCTTAATTCCTTTATTCAGAAAAATATGCAACATTTTTAGTTGAAACTTATCTTCGTTTCCTTCTATTTCATCTACATAGAACTCCAAAATATCCTTAGCACGAAACCCGAGTCTTGAAGTATAAAATGGGAAAGTAGGTTCTTCTTCTGCTGCAACCCGTATCCCCAATTTAAAGGGAGCTCTTACACTTCTTTTATAGGCTTTTAGTTCTTCTTTATTATCAAGAACAGGAATTACATTTTTAAATCCCGAATTAATCAATTTGGCAATTCGAGAAGTATAGGCACGCTGTTTATATCCATTGCAGATAATAAAAATATCTTTATTAATTTTTCTACGTTGGTATAATCGATTAATTATTTCAATATCATAGGCAAAGGAAGTTTCCAGATGAACTTCATTTTTCAGTGCTTCTTCTACAATAAAACTAAAATGAGAGCTTTTGGTACAATAGCAATAATAGTATTTGCCTTCGTATTTGTGCTTTTTCATCGCATTGGCAAACATTTGTTTGGCCTTATTAATCTGCATACCAATTTTAGGCAAATAGGTCAGCTTCATAGGCGTACCATACTTATCTATAAGCGCTTTTACGTCAAGACCATTAAATTCTAAATAACCCTCATCATTTAATAGAAAGCCTTCTTGCGGGAAGTGAAAGGTTTGATTTACTAGCGAAGTGTAGGTATTATTCATCTATCCAAGCTGAATTTAAAAATTAGTAAAGGTTAAAATTGTAAACAAAAATAACAGTTTGTACTATCATCAAAACAAAAAAAAGTCGAAGTACGAAACTCCGACTTTATTATTTTGAAATTAAGACCTTTTATTTAACAGAAACAACCAACGCTTTGAAGCTTTCTGGGTGATTCATGGCTAAATCGGCCAATACTTTTCTATTTAATTCAATGCCCTTCACAGATAGCTTATTAATAAACTGGCTATAGGTTAATCCCTCTTCTCTTACAGCAGCATTAATACGAGCAATCCATAATTGACGGTATTCTCTTTTCTTCAACTTACGGCCCACATAGCTATAAGTCATCCCTTTTTCTACAATATTTTTGGCTACGGTATAAACATTTTTACGTTTACCATAATAACCTTTAGCCTGGTCAAGGATTCTTTTCCTTCTGGCTCTAGATGCAACTGCATTTACTGAACGTGGCATATTTTATATTTTTTTATGTCAGCCTTATGAGTATGGCCAACAACTATTTTTAATTTATTTTACCCTGGTTGAATAAGGGGTCCTATTTTAAACCTAATAAGCGTTGTACAAAATCTTTATTGGTAGAACCTACAATACCTGCTTTACGCATAGCACGTTTGCGTTTTTTAGACTTTTTAGTTAAGATGTGACGTTTAAATGCTTTCTGGAAGGTGATTTCACCGGTTCCGGTCACCTTGAAACGCTTTTTAGCGCTTGAGTTGGTTTTTACTTTTGGCATAAATAATCTTGATCGATTACACCCTGCTGGCGGCACTCACAGGAGTACACTTATTGAGCCTTACGGGAAAATTCCGAAAATTTCGGGCTGCGAAGATAAGGGCAATAGAATAAATAGCAAGGTTTAGAGTTACTTTTTTTCTCCTATTACCAAAACAGCGGCCATTTTTCTCTTTTATTGTCTTCACAAACCAGTCTTAAAAGAAAAAACACCCTTCAGTGAAGGGTGTTTATATAAAATTTTAGCTAATTAGGCTTCTTTCTTCTTTTTACTAGTCTTGGGAGTAAGCATTAAAAACATTCTTTTGCCTTCTAGCTTTGGTAAACTTTCGGGCTGCCCTACTTCGGCCAACCGTTCAGCAAACTTCAGCAATACCAATTCTCCTCTTTCTTTAAACATAATAGCACGACCTTTAAACTGCACATAGGCTTTTACCTTATTACCGTCTTGTAGAAATTTTTCTGCATGCTTGGCTTTAAAGTCAAAATCATGATCATCTGTTCCTGGCGTAAACCTTATTTCTTTTACTTCACTCTGCTTAGCATTGGCCTTCATCTCCTTCTCCTTACGCTTTTTTTCGTAGAGGAACTTTTTATAATCGATGATTTTACATACAGGAGGATCTGCATTAGGAGAAATCTCCACTAAATCCATTTCCTGTTCTTGCGCAATCTTCAAAGCCTCATGTGTAGGATAAACACCCACCGTTACATTTTCACCTACTAGTCTGACCTGTAATGCTCTTACACGCTCGTTAATACGATGTTCAGGTTCTTGTTGTCTTTGAAATCTAGGGTTGAATCTTCCGCCAGCCCCTCCGCTTCCTCTAAATGGTAATGCCATTAAAACTTATTTGATTAAAAATTTGATTAATTAAAAATAGTAAGAAATTTTTCTATTTCGCTTATTTACGTTCAGCAATTTCAATTACCACTCGATCTATAAACTCATCAACTGTTAGTGTACCCTCATCTCCTTTACCCTGGCGACGAATCGAAAGTTTATTTTCATTCATCTCCTTTTCTCCAATAACGAGCATGTAAGGTACCCTGCTTAGTTCAGCTTCCCTAATTTTTTTACCTATCTTTTCGTTTCTCTCGTCAATCTCAACTCTTATTCCGGCCTTCTTAAGTCGATCTCTTACTTCTATAAGGTAAGGTAAAAACTTATCGCTAATAGGCAAAAGCTTTGCTTGTAAAGGTGCCAACCATACAGGAAACTTGCCAGCATAGTGCTCTAACAAAAATCCAATAAAGCGTTCATGTGTACCCAACGGTGCACGATGTATGATTAATGGAATATCGGTCTCATTGGTTTGGGTAGTATAGGCTAAATTAAATTTTCTTCCCGAATTAAAATCAACCTGATTAGTGGCTAATGTAAATTCTTTTCCAATGGTACTCCATATTTGTACATCTATTTTGGGGCCATAGAAAGCTGCTTCATCCTGAACTTCCACAAAGGGTGTATTCGTGTCTATTAAGACCTTTCTAACCATCGCTTCCGTTTCTTTCCATAGTTCCGGCTCATTTACATATTTCTGACCTAGCTTAGCCGGATCATGTAAAGAAAGCCTCATAACATACTTATCTATCCCGAAAATTTTAAAGTATTTTAAATACATCTCATTCACCGACCTAAATTCTTCAGCAAACTGCAACTTACTACAATAGATGTGTGCATCATTCATATGCAAGCAACGTACGCGCATCAAACCAAATAACTCTCCACTTTGCTCATACCTATAGCAAGTGCCATATTCGGCAATACGATAAGGAAGGTCTCGATAGCTTTTATGCTCAGCGGCAAATATTTTATGATGATGGGGGCAATTCATTGCTTTTAGATAATAACGCTCTCCATCCATTTCCATGGGAGGGAACATACTATCGGCATAATAAGGCAAATGCCCACTAGTTAAATACATGCTTTCTTTGGCAATATGCGGCGTAACCACTCTTTTATAGCCAGCAAACTCCTCTGTTTGTTTGGCTAGTTTTTCTAGCTCTTCGATGATGATGGTTCCATTGGGCATCCACAAAGGCAAACCAGGGCCTACATCATCATCCATGGTATAAATACCGAGTTCTTTCCCTAATTTACGATGATCGCGCTTCTTGGCTTCCTCCAATAATGCTAAGTATTCATCTAGTTCTTTTTGGTTGGGAAATGTAACGCCATATAACCTTGTTAACTGCTTATTTTTTTCGTCGCCCTTCCAATAAGCCCCTGCGATATTCGTAAGCTTAATAGCTTTAATGAAGCCGGTATTGGGTATATGTGGACCGCGGCATAAATCAGTAAAAGCGCCCTGCGAATAAAAAGTAATCTCTCCATCGGTTAAATTACCCAATAAATCTAGTTTATACTCATCCCCTTTTTCTTGAAAATATTCTAGGGCATCGGCTTTAGAAATCTCTTTTCTGATAAAGGCATTGCTTTGCTTTGCCAACTCATTCATCTTTTTTTCTAGTCCAATAAGATCTTCTTCGGTCAGCTTTTTATCGCCCAAATCCATATCATAATAAAACCCTTTATCTAGTGCAGGGCCAACCCAAAACTTTACCCCTGGAAATACTTGTTCAACCGCTTCGGCCATTAAGTGTGCCGAAGAATGCCAAAAAGTATTCTTTCCTTCGGCATCATCCCAAGTAATTAATTGAAGAGAAGCATCTTTTAGAATAGGCCTTGAGGCATCCCAAATCTCACCATCAATCTTGGCAGCTAAAACTTTCTTTGCAAGTCCTTCACTGATAGATTTAGCAATACCTAATGCAGAAACACCTATCTCATATTGACGAACTGCGCCGTCGGGAAAACTAATATTAATCATATTTACTACTCAGATCAAAAATTGAAAGAAGACAAAAGTAATAAATCAAACGCAGAGAAAGTAGATTGCCAAAATATTCATTTTAAAAAACTTAACGGTTCTTTATCAGAATAACGTATTTTCCAATCATAATTTTGCAGATGATGAGATCTATTTGTATCCTATTATTGTTAATTTCCTCAACGCTAGCAAACGCGCAAAGTCTTACGGGCATTTGGAGGGGGTATTTCGTGCAGCAAGGAAGCTTTAACCCATCTAGTGGCGAATTTGTAGAAGACCGTTACAAGTTCGAAGTTCAAATTAAACAATTACCCAATAATGCTATTGAGGGGGTGACTTACTCGTACAAAACAACCATATTTTATGGAAAAGCTGCTTTTAATGGCATTTTTAATAAAAAAACCAAGAACGTATTAATAAAAGAGCTGAGGATGCTCGAGTTGAAAACAACCGACCATAGCGATGCTTGCGCAATGACTTGTTACCTCGATTATGAAAAAATAGAAAATAAGGAAATACTTACTGGCACCTATACTAGTATCAATGTTGCCGATAAAACCAACTGTGGAGAAGGCACAGTTACCTTAGAAAGAGTAAAAACCTCCGACTTTAAGAAAGAGAATTTTCTGCTTAAAAAAGATACCACTTCCCTTCAGAAGCCCACTGAAACATACAATAACAAAGACTCTAGTACGGTTAAATTAAAGAATCCAGTTCCTTCATACAAAAAAGGGGTGATCAATTCCACAGCAGCCAAAATAGGCCCCGGAAATAGTAGCAACAAAACAACCATAAAACCTGGAGCAGAAACATTTGTACTAAGCAAACATCCATCCCCAACTAAAAAAGACACCAGTCAACTCATCAGTATAGTAAAAACAGATAGCAGCCTCATACAAGCTCCCTCAGCAACCATAGTGCCAGCTTACAAGACATTGCCCATTCCAATAATACTTACTAGCAGAGAAAATAAGCTCGTCAAAACAATTGAATTTGACGAAAAGGAGTTAGAAATTAACTACTACGATAATGGACTCATAGACAATGATACCATCACGGTTTACGACAATAACCAAATAGCCATTAGTAAGGGTAGATTAAGCTATTCACCGCTTACCTTAAAAATACATTTAGACGAAACACATTCCCAACATGAGATTGTTACGGTAGCTGAGAATCTAGGCGACGTTCCACCCAATACCGCTTTAATGGTAATTACAGCAGGTAAAAAAAGATACGAAATATTCATCACTTCCGATGAACAGACAAATGCTAAAGTTATTCTATCTTATAAAGCCAAAGAGCCAATTAAAGTACATTAATCTTTATACTTTTTCTACCACTACTGCTATACCATCGGCTAATAGTTTGGTAATACTATTAATTACTTCACTGGTATCATAGCGCATATTGATGATGGCATTAGCGCCCAATGCCGCAGCAGGCTGCATCATTTACTGAAATGCTTCTTCGCTTGTTTTTCGCATAAGTCAAGATAAATAGAGATGGTTCCTCAAAAAATAGACTGCAATCCTCCAGCCACATTACCCAATAAGCTTCTAGACCTTACCGTAATTTCCCTAACAACCCCATATTTTGTATGACACTAATCCTTCTAAAGATATTGAAGTAGTGATCATTGATGTATCTACCATTGTTATTAGCTTGAATGATTAAAAATAAGTAATTATTTAATAGTACTAAAGTCTAATGAATCGATCAACTCCCCACAATCCAACATTTTTTTGGGTATATATGGATTTCTAATTTCGAAAGAATTGCTTAACCAATTAGCACCAGCCTCATTAAAAGCCATTGGACAGTGATAATGGTATACTACTTCTTGACTATACTGAACTGTACGAATAAGATCGTAAAGCTCCTCACTTAAAGTGTATAAAGATTTTCGTTTTGCCTCTAACCCTTTTTCACCTAGCAACCCCACCAATTCGCCAGAAATACCTTCTGCCGATGACTTTGCTGTTAATACAATCGCCGAATCGGCATGTAATTCACCCACTTTTAAGCTATCTGCATCTAGCTTTAATTGCTGAGCATAAAAAGTAATCAGGGTATCATTTTCTTTAATAAAATTATCTTTCAACAGATAGTAATCGTTCAATAGTTTGGCAAATGACTGGTTAAAGCTGTTATTATTGGCATTCTTACTAAGCGGCGACAGCACACCCGCAACGACAGTGCTTTTTGGTTCCTTATTATTACAAGAAATAAGGAAGAAAATAGTTGCAAAAAAGAGAAGTTTTTTCATATCCTTAAATTGTTGTGTAAAAGTAAAACAATTTATGCGGTCTATACAATTACCTTTGCAGCGAAAAATTAGAAAATAATTATGCTTATTGGATTTCAAAATTTAACATTCGAATTTGGCGCAAGAGCAATTGTGGAAGACGCTACCTGGCATATACAACCAGGAGAAAGAATTGGCTTAATAGGTTATAATGGAACTGGGAAATCTACTTTATTAAAAGTTTTGGTAGGCGAATATACCCCTTCGAAAGGTTTTGTAGAAAAAGGCCGTGATACCACTATTGGCTATCTTCATCAGGATTTGCTAAGCTTCGACACGAACGATTCTATCTTGGAAGTAGCCATGAGTGCTTTTGAGAAAATAAAACAACTAGAAAAAGAAATTGAACTACTAGGCAAAGAACTAGAAGAAACCTCCGACGAAAAACTTTTACACGACTATTCCGAAAAATTGCACCAATTAGAAGTGCTAGGAGGCTATACGATTCATCATAGAACCGAAGAAGTTCTTCAAGGACTTGGATTCGAGAACGAACACCTACAAAGACCCTATAAAGAATTTAGTGGCGGTTGGAGAATGCGGGTTTTGCTAGCAAAAATGATTTTACAACAGCCCGATGTATTGCTTTTAGATGAACCTACCAATCACCTGGATCTACCTTCGATCGAATGGCTAGAAAAATATTTAAGGCATTACCAAGGTAGTGTGGTCATCGTAAGTCATGATAAGTTCTTTTTAAATAGAATGGTCAACAAGATTGTGGAACTTTATCAACAACAGCTACACTTTTATACGGGGAATTACGAATATTATGAAAGTGAAAAAGAAATAAGGGTTGAACTACAACAAAAAGCATTCGAAAACCAAAAAGATTATATACGCCAGCAAGAACGTTTTATAGAACGCTTTAGAGCTAAAGCCAGCAAAGCGGCAGCTGCACAGAGTGCCATGAAACGCTTAGATAAAATTGAGCGTATCGAAAACGTTGAAATAGAAAGACCCAATATAAAAATCAATTTTCAGGTAGATAAACAACCAGGAAGGGTAATCTGTGAATTGAAACATATCAGCAAAAAATTTGGTGATATTGAAATTTTAAAAAATGCTGGAATTGAAATAGATCGAGGCGATAAAATAGCACTCATTGGCGCCAATGGCAAAGGGAAATCTACGTTATTGAGAATTGTGGCAGGCGCAGAACAATGTGAAGGACAAAGAAACTGGGGTCATAATGTTGATGAGAGTTTTTATGCACAGCATCAATTAGAAGCACTGAACATTAATAATACCATTCTGGATGAAATGAAGGAATGTGGGAGTAATAAAAATGAACTTGAACTACGTAGCTTAATGGGTTGCTTCTTATTTAGTGGCGACGATACCGACAAACGAATTAAGGTATTAAGTGGTGGCGAAAAAGCAAGAGTCGCATTAGCTAAAGTAATTGTTAGTAAAAGTAATTTCCTTTTATTAGATGAACCTACCAATCACTTAGACATGCACTCGGTTGAGCTATTAGCCGACTCATTAAACAAATACGAGGGCAGCTATTTACTAGTAAGTCATGATCGCTTTTTTATATCAAAAACAGCCAATAAAATTTGGGAGATTGTTGACCATGAAATAAAAGAATTCAAAGGCAGCTACCAGGAGTGGGTAGAATGGAAAGAACGTATGGCTAAAGCAGAAGGACCAAAAAAAAAAGATAAGCCCGTAGAAGCGCCTATTGCAGCTAAGGCGGCTACCCCTGTGGAGGCAAAAGAAACAAAACCACAGGACCAAGCTAGTCGTGACCAGAAAAAAGAACTTTTGAAACTACAAAAACAGTTTCAAAAAACTGAAGCAGACATTGCTTCGCTTAACCTACAAAAAAACGAAGTAGAAACTGAGCTAGCCCATCCAGAAAGCTATAAAATAGCGAATAGATTTGCAGAATTAGAAAAGGCATATAAAACTGTGCAAGAACAATTAAAAGCCGCGAATGAACAATACGAAGCGCTATTCGAAAAAATTATGGAAATAGAAAATAGCAACTAATCATTTAACTAGTTTAATAAGCTGCTAAAGAAGATCAATAAGTTGCTTCTTAAAATAGTTAATACAATTACTGATAGCTGTAATGGGGTATCCCCAATGCAGCTATTTTTTTAATGAACCTTTATTTAATTTACGATCAACTACAAACAGCGAAATAAACAGTATACCCAATAACGCCGTTGGCTGTTCAATTATTTTTTTAAGGCACCATAACAAATGCTTACCTAGTAAGACCCACAAATGCAGCATGAATATTTTTTTCGGGTTTGAAAAAACTCGAGATTGTTTCTGCGGTACCCCGTTCTGGAATAAAGCTAAATCCAACCAACCTGGCAATGGAGGCTGCCAACTGTTTTTGATAGAGCTGTCCACTATTCTCCATCTCCCCCATATTACTTATTTCCGGCCCTAGCGCAGCAATCCAAATCTGGCTAGACTCGGGAATCTCATCACCATGATCTGTCCAGTTTGCTTTGTCTTTATCTCCTCTACCGTGATCGCAAGTAATTAATAAGGTCGTTTTGCCTCTGTAGGCAGGCATCGATTGTAAACAATGCCACAAATCGGCGATCATACCATCAATAGCATTTGCACTTTTCAAGTACTGTTCATAATCGCCCTTATGCGCATAATCGTCTGTTTCGTCAAAACCTATGCAGAGTACTTTGGGAGTATTCACTTTCACATATTCTCTGGCAGCGATATAAGTTAATACATCTAATCGAACATCTAGCGGCTTACTCGACAACCTTTGAATATCATTTAATATATGATTCTCTGTCCCACTATTAGCGATGCTATCTGCATCTGCATTTACATAAATATGACTCTCCCACTTATTTAAAATATAGGGAAATGCATCCCATGTGCTAAACACAGCTACTTTATTTTGATAACCGATTTGTTTATTCAAATACGTTAAAACATTGCTGTTTTTATTTACAATTTTATCGTTTGAAGCCACAGCCGTATCGGGATAGCCAGTAAAAATTTCGTTATATCCCGGATAAGAAAAATGATAAGGATTCGACACATCAACAAAACTATTTTTATTTCTATTTCCATACAACTGTCCCTGCCTAGCCACTATATGCCAAAGAAATGGAAATAGCTTTTCTCTCCTTGCAACACTCGACGAGTCCCAAAATCTGCTCTTGACCCCCTCTATATCCCTTGTAAATGCTTTATTAAAAAGTATCGCAGAATCAGCCCCATTAAAAATTTCCTGCCAACGCATGCCATCCAATGTTATGATAACAATATTATCGGCTGCGGATTGAGAATAGGTGGGCATCCAACAAATAAGACTGATAAGAACAATATAAATAACTTTATCATTCATTCCTAGTGGATTTGAATGATAAAGCTCAAATTGCTGTATTACTTTATTGTTTCTTAGCGGTTAAGAAATTATAAATTAACTAACTAATAAAGCGAAGATGCAGCTAACACTATACATGATTCCCTATAGTTTTGACTGCTATAGAACATATACCCGCTATACCTAGTATTTCTGGTTCGTACTTTTGTAAATTATTAGGAGCTCTCAAAGGCTTATGCCCATAATAAATAAATTATTGTTCAAATGAAGGGCTGTTCCAACGGGCTTCTTGGTTGCAAATCGGCGATAAATAAATTTTCACCCCTTAAAATTTAGTAAACAAATTTTTGCATCCCCCTTAAAGATGTCAAAGAGATTAAATTATAGTTATGAAATAGCTATCAGCCCTTTAAATCTTTTGATTGTTCATATTCAGGTAATATCTAGTGCTTTATTTTAAACCTAAATCATCAGTATGAGCAATAGCAGTATTCTTCCAAAAGTTTCAGTGTTGATTCCTGCCTATAACGAGGAAAAATATATATTAAAAACGCTGGAAGCTCTATTGAAGCAGGACTATCCACTTTTCGAAATTATTATTGCCAATAACGCATCTACCGATCATACCGCTATCTTAGTAGAGCAGTTCATTCAAGCAAAAAGTATTGGCAACAGAATACAGATAAAATTAGTACATGAAGTAAATAAAGGAACCAACTTTGCTAGAGAGCGTGCAAGAACAATGGCTACAGGAAGCATCATTGCACAAATAGATGCCGACTGCATACCACCCAAAAATTGGATTAGCAATGGTGTTGCAGCCTTGTGTAAAGTAAATACTAACAGAGTGGCTGTAACTGGCCCCTACGACTATTTCGATGGCGAGAAGTGGATGCGATTATCCTCTCTACTGTCGCAAAAAATCCTATATCCATTGATCAACCAGCTAGTGCAGGCGCTAGGCAGGGGTGCCATTTTAATTGGTGGGAATGCTTTTATAAAAGCAGCGATTCTTGAACAAGTTGGTGGATACAATACCGCACTTACCTTTTATGGAGATGATATTGACCTCGGCAAAAGGCTCGCCCAACAGGGTCGCATTGCTTATGTGGGTGCTTTAATTCAGTTATCTTCTTCAAGACGCTATAAGGCAAACGGATTTTGGCAAGTAAACAAAAAGTATCAAAATTGCTTTTGGGAATTAATCAGTGGCAAAAACAGTTTATTACTCATGACAACCGAAACAAGCCATCCTAGATAGCTTTTATGTTGCATACTTTAGTTTCTAGCTATCATCAAAAGGGAAGTTTGCCCTATTTTTTATTTCAAGTGTAAAACATAACATTGCCCATATTATTATATTGTTAATTTTGAAAAAAATCGAATTGAATATGCCTAACGAAAAAAAAATAACAATCCCCAAAAAAACAGTAAAAGAAGATCGTCACAAAGAGTTAGCTATCTTAATGGAAACCATTAAGTCTACACTAGATGAGCATAAGTCTAATCGCCTATTTAAGAAAGCCATCAAAGTATTAAAGCATGGGCTTGACAAAAAAAAAGCAGTTAAAGTAAAAACTGTTGAACCTAAAAAAGCAACATTGGTTGTTGAAAAAAAGAAGGCAGCTAAGGTAAAAATTGCTGAACCAAAAAAAGCAACAATAGTTGTTGAAAAGAAGAAGGCAACGACTAAAAAATAATAACACTCCTAAATTATAATACGATTGTTTGACTAAATTATTTGACATAAATAATTTAGTCAAACAATCGTATTTACAGACTAGTCTTTCAATTATTCGTCCAAGATACCACTATCTGCATGATGTTCTAAAGACTTGCCATACATGGCCATGATTCTACACCAATTATGTACTGATTGCTGCGAGCTCGTATCCGAATAGATGTCTGCATCGGTATAAAAATGTAATAAATCGTTCTGATGTTTTGCATGTTCTTTTAAACTGCTATTCATCTGTGAGAGTTTATTAAAACTTTCTCTTAATTTGCTAATATTTTCGTCCGATAAATGATCAAATGCATGGTCCTGCAGTAATTTACCAGTAATGGTTACTAATATTTGGGCGTTATTTTGCATGTTGCAGTTTTTTAGTAACTGCAATCTCACCTACTAATGTTAACTAATCTTGACCAAATTGTTACCAAAATATTTCTAGCTAGATGGTGTGTATAAGTTGTTTATAGCAGCAATAGCCATACTTTGATGAGAGTAGTTTCTTGCTTCGTTAGAATAAAACGAAAAGAATAGACTACTGATCATAGCCCCAATGGAACGTTGCTGCTGAAAAAATTGAGTAACTACTTTTAAGCTAGAATAAAGTAGTACTGCTTATCCCCCAAGCTATCGCCGATGCATTGCCTGTAAAATGACTATTCCAAAGACATTCTCTAACTGTCATTTTCTTTGTATTCGAATTAATAGATACTACCAAAAAGGAAAGCTTGGTTTCGTCTTTAGCCGAGTACCGACCCTTCATGGGAGAATCCACTCTATAACAATGTAAATGGATTGTATTCTCGGGTCCTTTCCAATCATAGAATTCGGTATAGTTGGAATGACCATGAAAATAGGCTTTGATATTTGGGTGTAGCTCCACAAAATGAGCAAATGCTTTTTGTTCAATAATGGCTTTATCTTCTACCGAATTTCCATCTTTAAAGGTTTCACTTAACAAATTCTCAAACTTATCTTTTTCGTTGATGGTATGCGTATTATTAGGATTCACAAAAAACCTTGCTTCCACTTCGGGCATGGAATGGGTAAACACAAATACAGGCATTTGCGATTTTACCGATAACAAATCTTTTTCCATCCATACTCTTTCGGTAGAGTCGGGCCAAAGATTTACAAATTGAAAATGCACGCCAGCAATATTGGTGGCAAAATGAACTTTATCGGTATTATAATCAAAATTAGCTACTGTTTTTTGTGTAGCGGGGTGCATCATTAAATTATAAATACCCACATAAGAGGATGCGTCTTTTTCGGGCGCCATTGGCCGATGAAAGCCCACTGCATTGCTTACATCATGATTACCGGCTACTACAAAAATGGAGGTAGCAGTTCCATTATTTTTGTGCAATTGTAGTTGTTGCAAATAGTCTTGCTCAAATTCTTTCCAAGAACTATTGGCAGCGGGAACCCCATTTTCTTCTCTATTAGCAATATCGCCGGTAATGATTAGGGCATCAATGGCCCGAATAGAAGCATTCGCTCCTACCCCTTCGTCGTTGGGTAAACTTAGTGCAGGCAATTGATTCATGGCTTCAATCATAGCAGCATTTACGGTGGCGGCGCTCACATTTTTATTGCCCCGAAAATTTTCTTTCGTTAAACCAAAATGCAGATCCGAACAAAAAATGATATGAATGATGGAATCTTTTGGCGTTGCATAGTATGAACGACTGAAAGAAGAAACAGAGATAGCAAGTAATGCCAGTATAAAACCTAGAATCGCTTTACATTTCTTAACGCCCATATAATTTAATTTTTACTTAGTTATTACCTATCCGAATTTTAGATGATGATTTTGAAATCCAACAATAGCGACCTATTATAAAATTAGTTTTTTTATTCAAGCCATGCAGAAAATAAGCTAGGCTTTAACCTATCCTATTGTTCTTGAATATTTAACGAGCATTGAAATTAAAGCTAACCATTTTTATCTACTGCGCTTAATACTTAATATTATTTTTTTTTAAATAGACCCATATTGCAACAGGCTATTTTATGCTAATATTATTTCAAAAAAAAGCATCAAAAGGATTCAATCCATTCGATGCTTTTTAAGTATCATTCGTTAATTTAATTAGTGTTGATTACCCCTTCCATTGGTTTGATAACAACCTAAATCAGCACCTGGAGGTGTTACTTCGGTTGCACCATACACAGGATCCACTGGTACAACCACTAAAGGCTGAATACCGGTATACCCTTTCCCAATCAATGGAGAAGTAGGTTGAAGGTGAAAATTATAAGAACCAATTGACGATAAAGACCAGGGTGAGTAGGCAGTTGGCAAAGGAAAATTAACAAATTGTGGGGCCATTTTTTGAACAGCCGGCGTACCATCATATACGGGAGCTAAATTATAATTCCAATTTGCAGGTAGATAGCTATAAGGGTTAGGCAAATCGGTTAATTGAGGCTTTGTACAAACAGGACCGAATGTGAAAAACTGGTTGGCAATGCTTAAAGAATCTGCATATTGATAATTATTTCCATAAGTAAGATGAGCCGTATCTGCTACCGGGTTATTCACTACACGATAACCAACGCGGCAGTTCACGGCAATATTATTAAAGAAAGCCCCTTCAGCTCCCTGTTCAAAATCGATGGTAGATCCTCTTTGTCCGGGAATAACTTGTAAGCCTCCATTAATAAAAGTGCTATTATACATCACAATATTTGTTTGAGGAGCACCAGTTGCCTGACCTTTATTAGATGCTTTTTGGCCATTGTAAGCGGTACCAATAAAAAAGTTATAGGCCATAGTACCTACGGTTCCCCCTTTTACATTTACAATATCACCTCCTGTGCCACCGCACTTTTCAAAAGTATTTCTGAACACATGTATTTTACCGCTAGAAACTCTAATACAATCATCTGTTCCGCCATATAACCAACTATCTTCTAAAATGAAATAACCATTAGGATTTTGAAATAATATATCAAAAGAGGTTGTTGCACTTTGACCAACTGCAGGGCCAGCAACATTTCCATAAGCGGCTCCAGCAAAATCGATATGCGTCCATTTAAGGATCATCATCGTACAAGATGTGTCACCAATAATACCTCTCCACCAACCAGTGTGCGCAGAATCCTGCGCCAAGGGTATGCCTGGAGTAGTATTTTTCTTTAAACCAGGAACCGTAAAGTAATTAGGTTGTGCCTGGGTACCCAGACTAATCAATGCACCACGAACAATAATTCCTGAGCTATTGGTTACATTAATGGTAACACCGGGTTGAATAATTAAGGTATCCCCTCTATTAATGTAAACATCACAACCAATAGTATAGGTTTTACCGCTAAGCATCGTCCCTTTAATTGAACCACATAATGGGGCTGCATCACTTACGGTTGAGCCAGCAGGTAAAATATATTGATAGATATTTGAATCGTCTTCTGCCAATTTCTTACATCCTGAGAAAACAAGAACTGTAAGTGAAATGATCATTGGTATTACTAGCTTTTTCATAATTATATTATTCAATTAATTGATTAAAATTTAAATCTGAACCCACCTAAGAAACTTATTCTATACAAATCATTTTGCACAATCGTATTCTTTGCATCAGATTGGTAAGGAATGGTGTATCCGCCAGAGAATTGTTGATTTACGAGTGATGGTGCAGCCTTCAAATACAATCGGTTAGCAGCATTGGTAAGATTGTTAATTTTGGCATAGAATGAGAAACGACTGTTTAACTTTTTCTCAAAAGAAAGATCTAATTGAGAAAAAGGTTTTTGCCAAGTATCTAATTCATAGTATTGAGACACTTGGGCAATCCTATTACCTGTATAAGATAATGCTAGCTGCATTTCAAAACCGATCTTTGGATTTTTATACAAAAACGATACATTACCTACATGATCGGCTTGACCCTGCAATGGCCTGGTTTGCGAAACACTGTCTGTTCTTACACCAAGACCTGTAACATAGTGATACAATAATTTAGGTGTAGTAACTTCCGAATGAGTATAGGTATAATTAGCCGATATACCGAACATACCAAAGTACTTGGTAAATACAGCTTCAAATCCATAGTTTGTGGCCTTATTGGCATTACCTGGCTGAATGAATAAAGCACTAGGTCCTCCATTTCTGGTTACAAAATATTCAATTGGATTTTGCAATTGCTTATAAAAAGTTCCGATTAATAATTGGTCCGAATGCCCAGGGAATAACTCATAACGTAGATCTAAATTATCTGCTCTAACATGTTTCAAATAAGGGTTACCAATCTCTGTAAACTGTTCGCCTGGAACATTGTAGGGAACAACTTCTCCAAATCCAGGTCTACTAACCGATTTAAAATAAGAAAGGCGTATATTTTGATTAGACTGCAATAAATATTTGAAATGAATACTTGGTAGAACATCTACATAACTAATCTTTCCGCTACCGGCATTAAAGGTTAATGGCATTACCGTAGCATAATCTTGCTGCGTATTTTCAGCCCTTACACCACCCAAAATCTGTAGGTATTTTGTAGCCATGAATTTCGTTTGAATATAGGCAGATGCCAAATCTTCATGGGCTGTGTAATAGTTAGCGTTCAATGCAGTTACAGTGCCGGTGCCAGCAGAAATAGGACTAAAAGCTAGAGAAACACCATCAATGGTATGAAAAGCTTGAGCCGTTGTATAAATTGCTTTTAGGTCGTAAGCATTATAATAGTTAGTTCTCGTTTTAGCCCTGTATAATCCACCTGCTTTAAACTCAATAATTTTGTTTAGAATGGTAGGTGTATAGGTTAAATTCAAATAGCCAGCCAAATCTTGATCTGTGTTATGTTGCCAAATGCGTGACATATGAGTTCCATAAGTACTTGAATCAACCCCAGTCAGATGTCCGTTTACATCAAACAGAACATTTGCATTAAAGGTATAATTAGCCATATCAGGAACCTGATTTTTAGCGATAGAATATACACCACTCCAGTTTAACTTTATCTTTTTACTCACCTGGTGATCGCCTTGTAAAGTAGCATTATAAATATCTTGTATTTGCCATCTACTTCTATATTCTTCACTTACAGATCTACTCGTAGCAGAAGAGTTAGTACCTACAGTAGTATCAGGGGTATATCTTGTTTGCCACTCATTCTGATGCACATATAAATTAAATAACGATATTTTATTTTTATCATTGAAAACATAATCAATTTTGTTTTGTAAGCCTATTCTATTCGTATGGGTTGAATATTGTCTTTCATAGGCATCAGAAAATGATGGCGTATTTCCAGAAGGAATATAAGCAGGTTGTGCATCCTGCACTAGACGCTCCGAATTAGCTCCCTTGAAAAAATTCTGGTAAGAAGCAGAAAAGATAACGCCTAATTTTTTATGTAAAAAACGATCTCCAATGGTAGCACCTAGCGTTCCATTGACTGGAGAAGAAAGGTTTGAAAAATGAAGATTATTTAAAGGAAAATCTACTACGCTAGCTTGATAGCTATTCCCATTTATTTCAGCAGGTGATTTCTTATTAATCGTATTATGTGAAAATGTAGAAAAAGGTCGTTGAGAAAAAAGATCAGCATAACCACCCGCAACATTTGCTGTAAATAAAAATCTATCCGGTGCACTTTTCATCACTAAATTCATAGAACCTCCAATTGCATCCCCTTCCATATCAGGAGTTAAAGCCTTGATTACCTCCAATCGCTCGAGCATTTCGGATGGAAATACATCCATTGGAACAAAACGAAACTTATCGTCGGGACTAGGTATTTTAATACCATTCACCAACGTATTGTTATAGCGTTGATCCATCCCACGAATGATGGCATACCTTCCCTCCCCATTATTATCTTTTTGTATCGTTACCCCACTTACACGCTGTAAAGCATTTGCCACCGTTACATCGGGAAGAAGTTGAATCGTTTTTTCGGATAAAATATTTTGAACAATATCAGAATTTTTCTCAATATTTCTTACCGCTGCATCAGATCTTTTATCAGATGAGCTAATAACGGTTACTTCGGTAAGGTCGTTTGTAGCAACAGTTAATTGAAAATCGCTAACAATTGTAGTTCCTTGGGAGGCTACTACAATACCCTCTGCTTTGAGTTTACTATACCCTACTAATGAAACCTGAACATCATACTTGCCAGGCTTAAGGTTTTTAAATAGATAGGTCCCATCTAAATTTGGAGAGGTCGAATATTTAGTGTCTTTTAGATGAACAATCGCACCCGATAAAGGTTCTCCTGTTTTTGCATCAAACACTTTTCCTTTGATGTTTTGTGAGTAGGATAAAGTGGTGATTGTTCCAAAGAAAATAAAAAATAAAAATAGTTTGAATAAGAATGTAGTCTTCAGTCGCATAGAGTTTGCTTTAGTAATTTTGGCAAATATTCTTATTGCCAAGGAGTTAATATGCTGAATTTCTATTCATAACAATAAATTCATCTTCCATTCATAATTTGATAATAATTTATTTAATTTAAGATCATATTTAATGCTTAAATAAATCATCCTTTTTAATTCATTAGAACATTATCCAAAAATTGTTCGAGACTGATTCGAGTAATTAGCCTTCATGCCCGAACAAGACCCAAATAGGTCTCGAATAAGCCGCTAATAAGCCTTGATTAATAAGCATCCAACAATACTTTAATGCGTAATGGAACCAACCAGCTTTTATAAAAACGTTAGATTGCTAGCGCATTTTTGAAACAACAAATGACATTTATCAATCTGCTTAAATGACCAATAGTTTAGCTTTGTGTTTCACCATCAGCTAGGTAGATTCATGGAGCAAGAAATAAAAAAAGAAATGAAAGACATTGCCAATATGCTGCTCGAAGTGGGAACCTTATTAATGAGCGCCGGCGCTAATACAGGTAGAATTAGAAATACAGTCACCCGCATTGCAGAAACCTTTGGCTATAATACCGAATTACTCATTACACAAAGGGCATTAACATTGACTATTTCGGACGAAGAAAACAACCTCTATTTCGATATTTTAAAAAGAACACCCACCCATACCGTTAATTTTAGCATTGTTTCGGGTATTAGCTTAATGAGCTGGCGGATTGTAGAAGAAAAATGGACCGTTCATCAAATTAATACCGAATTAGACCGACTAACAACCTTACCTCATTTTCCAAGATTTATTATTTTACCACTAGTAGCTTTAGCAGGTGCCGCCTTTTGTAGGTTAGCGGGGGGTACTGCACCCGATATGATCATTACCTTCATCGCTACATTCGTGGGCCTCTTTATTAGGCAAGAAGCCACAAAAATGCGCTTTAACTTTTATCTCTGTGTATACTTTGCTGCATTGACGGCCTCGTTAATAGCAGCTGGGCTTTCTCTAATGATGGGTTGGGGCCACTTGCAAGAACATGCTTTTGCTACTTCGGTATTATTCTTAATTCCCGGAGTACCTTTGATTAATTCTTTTTCCGACATGATCGATGGTAACTTACAAAACGGAATTATACGTGGATTAAATGGTTTTATTATTTCGTTTGCCATTGCACTAGGCTTATTGACAGCGAAATTCATCTATCAACTATAAATAATGGGCTGGACAACTACGCTACTCGAAAACGGCATTTGGTTTGGCTTCGCGGCCATGGGGTTTGCTGTACTTTTTAATGTACCTGTACGCACTTTATTTTATATATGGCTATTGGGCGCATTGGGCGGAATGACCAAATTGGCCTTATTGCATTTTGGCCAAGGAATCATCATTGCCTCCTTATCAGGATCCACTTTGATTGGACTTTTTAGCATTGCGGTAGCGCATCGCAAGCATTCTCCCCCACTAATATTTGCGATTCCGGCTGTAATTCCAATGGTACCTGGCATTCTTGCTTATAGAATGATCTTAGGGCTTATTGCATTAGCCGGCGACTTACAGCCCGATTTGTATATGAAAATGTTAACAGAAACGGCAAACAATGGATTAAAAGTATTGTTTGTATTAATGAGCTTGGCGGGCGGAGTGGCCATACCAATGCTAATTACAAGAAAAGAATCGGCCAAAGAGTTGAAATTGATACTCAAGCACCATGGCACCGAAATGTAAACCTAGCAGCTTAATTGGGCCTCTATTCAATAAACCACTAGCCTAACTATTTAGTTGCATCAATACGCCCTTCACAAAATCACTTACCAAATAAGCTACTAGCTTGCCGGTAGATAAATCATGTTTGCCATTTAATAAATGGGTAGTACCCTCAGAAATATGTAGATAAGCTGGCTTACTATCGTAAGAAATATAATTCAAATATTGTCGAGCATGCTTAGAACTGATTCCTACTGGATTGTTTGAAAAACTGATGGTATTTTTGATACAACTAAGGTCTAACTCAATACCACAGAGCGTATCTTCTGTAAATCCGGTAGCATGCGACACAGAGTTAATAAAACTTCTTTTTTCGTGCAAGAAAATATCTTCAAAAGTAATACAGTCAACAAAGGGATTATTAACAATATCCATCCAGGTATTTTGGGTAATATAGTTTTCGTGAAGGCCAATAACGCAATATTTTTTAAGATAACCATCTTCTTCGGCATATTTAAATGCATTCCCATTATGACGACCTTCCATTGGACCATAATCGGCCTTTGTATCTAAATTAATGGCATTAATTTGAGCCAAATCTATTACACCTGCTTTATGCCATCCCTTTGCAGCCCCTTTAATACAGGGGTAAGCATTATTTTGTCCACCACCAATCACAATAGGCATTTTCTTGTTTTGCGCAACCAAATGAACCAGTTGTTCTACCTCATTATCTACCGTGTTTACTGCATGTCGATGTGCCGATACTCTTTCTTCGGAATCATGGGCATTATGCGCTATTAATTTTTCAAGATCAGAAAAATCAAAATAGCCCAATAGCAATATTTCAGCACCATCTAAGAAATCATTACTCTGGATATTCAAGAACGCATGAAGAAATGGCCCCCAGGTACTCTCTGCTCCTCCCATACCCATATTAGCCTTAATGCCGAGATCTTCAGGCACACCCATCACTACAAATTTTGCAGTGGTATTTTTTAAAGTGGTAGCTAGATCGGCAGGGTTATCCACTACTTTTAAGCGTTCCCCTAGCTTTGTCTCAAAGCGTCGAATATCTGTTAAAGAAAGTAGATCATCCTTTGTGTAATATTTAAAATGTGTTAGTACCACCGTTAGCATTTTTAGAGTTTGAATATACTTATTTTTATTGATGATGGAAAGAAATAAAGCTATTTAAACCACAGACTCCTAAAAAAAAATTACCTCTTAGGCGCAGATGATCCAGACAAAAAACTAGCTTAGCAAATGATTTGCAACATAACAATTGTACGATACCCAAAATGGCTTTCTTGGGCTGGCTTTTTGTCGATGGCTATTTTTCATCTACCACTATGGCTAAATAAAAACATCCATTTTTATAAATTAATGGGCTGTGGGAAAAATGGGACTTTCGATATTAAACCCGACCTTCAACAGTGGGCGCTATTAACCGTATTACCCAATGAACCAAGATTCGTCCAAGAAAAAACAAGCGCTTCATTCATCCAAGCTTGGTGGAATTTTTTTCATTGCGAACAATATACCCTGATACTTGAACCTATCGAAGCACATGGCAGCTGGGACGGTAAAGCCTGCTTTGGTATTTTACCCAAACAAACTGATTACCAAGGCGTCATTGCAGTTTTAACTCGCGCCACCATTCGATTCAACCGCCTGTCGCATTTTTGGAAACATGTGGCGTCTGTGGCCAATAAAATGAATTCGGCTAATGGATTCATTAGCTCTGTAGGTATTGGAGAAATACCTTGGATAAAACAAGCTACCCTAAGCTTTTGGGAAAACAAAGAAACCATGAAAGCCTTTGCCTATCAGATGAAAGAACATACCGAAGTAATACGTAAAACAAAACAAGAAAAATGGTATAGCGAGGAGATGTTTGTTCGTTTTAAACCAATAACCACTTATGGTTATTTAAACGGCAACAACCCTTTGGAAGGAAAGTGCTAACTTACATATCCCTCAAGAAGCATATAGCCATAGAACCTGAATGCAAAACCGTTTTTCGTAAACAAAGGTTGCATATAATTAAATTTTAAAAAACAAGTATGACAGTACCCCTGCGCCATAAAAATTATTGAAACTAAATAGTTTTTTATGCCCACCAACAAGCGCCGCCTATATGTTAGTTCGGAAATAGGCACTCTAAAACGATTACTAGTTCATAGCCCAGACGATGGATTGGGTAAAGTTGTGCCGTCAAAAGCACAAGACTGGCTATTTGAAGATATAGTTCATTTAGACACCATTAGAAAAGAAGAATACGATTACTATACTAAAATTTTATTGTACTTTTTAGATCCTAAAAAAATTAAGGGTAAACTTAAAAAGGTGGATGCGGCTGACGCGAATCGTAATTTTTATAAACCCGAACACAAAGATTTTTTTCGTTCTGATAAGGTCATTGAACTGCAATGGTTATTATCGGATATTCTACTCAACCAAAGTATTAAATCGGAACTAGTTGCTTCTATATGTGCCCTTGAGAATTGCACTTATCTTACCCAAAAAGAACTACTGAGTTATAGTAATGTGGAACTGGCAAAAACCTTTATCGCTGGCTCTAATATCCATAAAAATTTATTATTTGCTCCTATTCCTAACTTTATTTTTACAAGAGATATCGGAATCATTATTAAGAATTATGTGTTACTCAACAAGCCCGCAAAGAAAGCAAGAACACGAGAAGCATTACTAGCAAAATATATCTTCTTTCATCACGAATTTTTTAACGACATAAAAGAGCATATACTTGAACTATCCGATTCGCATTTTAGCTTTTTATTGCCCAAAGAAGAAGAGGAAAATAAGATAACACTCGAAGGTGGCGATATTATGGTACTAAGCGAAGATCATCTACTAATAGGCATCAGCGAACGTACCACGGCTGCTGCTGCCATACAAATTACTCATACCCTCTTTGAAAAGGGAATTATGGAGAAAATAACCATCATCAAAATTCCTAAGAAACGCGATTATATGCATATTGATACCATCTTTACACAAGTAAAGAGAAATGTATGGGTAATGCTAGGAAACTTTTCGCAGAAAGCAGGAAATCGAGAAGCGGAAAACGCAATGGGTAGCCTATTAGAAATAGAAAAGGAAGAGAAAATTAAAATATGGCAATTTCATAAACTAACCCCAGAAAGTCCAACCAATTTTGAAAGCCTAGAAGAATTACTAACCAACATTAGCCAAACCGATTTTCATTGTAAAGAAGAGATAAAATTTATTTTTTCGGGTAACAATATATTTCCCTATAATGCCAGAGAACAATGGACCGACTCATGCAACTTATTAGCATTAAAAGAAGGAGTGGTATTAGGATATGATAGAAATAATAAAACCGCAGAAGCCTTTAGAGACGCTGGGTTTAGCATTGTAAACGTAAAAGATTTGATTCAGCAGTTTGAGAAAGGCAGCAACAGCCCCACAGCCATCAAAGATACACTTATCTTAATGCCATCGGCCGAATTATCGAGAGCTAGAGGCGGCTTTCATTGTATGAGCATGCCCATACTTCGGGAACCCTTATCTACAATTTAAAAATAGGATATGCAAACTACTAACCACCTACTAATGATCAGGCCCTCGCATTTTGAATACAATATGCAAACGGCAGTAAATAATAGTTTCCAGATACCGATAATGGATAGTCAGGTTAGCATGAATGCCTTAAAGGAATTTGATACATTGGTTAGCTTGCTCATAAACAATGGAATCGATGTTACGGTTGTTGAAGATAAAGTAGGTTCACCCGATGCAGTTTTCCCTAATAATTGGATTTCTTTTCATACTGATGGCAACATCTATCTCTACCCCATGTTTGCCGAGAACAGAAGAGTAGAACGCAATCAAGCGATCATTGATATTATGGAAAAGAAATTTATCGTTAATAAAATCATCGACCTAAGCTCATTCGAATTGGAGAACTCATTTTTAGAGGGCACAGGAAGTATGGTACTAGATCGAGATCATCGAATTGCCTATGCATGTTTATCGCCTCGAACTAGTTTAAAAGCATTCAACATTTTTTGCGAATTGACCCACTATACTCCTATTCCTTTTCGCTCATTGGGCATCGATGAAAAAGCTGTCTATCACACCAATGTAATGATGTGCTTGGCAGAACAGTATGCTGTTATTTGCTTGGATAGCATGACCGACCCCTTAGAGAAAAAAATGGTAAAAGAACAACTACTTCTATCAGGAAAAATAATCATTGAAATAAGCTTATACCAACTAACCCAATTTGCAGGCAATTTATTACAGGTGAACAAGTCAACAGGTGAAAAAATATTGGTCATGTCAACGCAGGCCTACCAAAGTTTCACGCAGCAACAATTGAAGCAACTAACAGCATTTAATACAATCATTCATACGCCATTGAAAACCATTGAGACCCATGGAGGCGGCAGTGCAAGATGTATGATGGCTGAAGTATTTTTACCCTTAAAATGATTAAGCCCTAACGAGAATGCTAGCCAAAAGTTGTGCAATCTTCCTTTCCCTATAACGAATAGCATGGACTACTTTTTTAAGAGCAGTCGCAAATTCAATTTCACTAATCCGATTGGGCCGCTGGTTAGCATTTTTCTGATATAGGGTTTCTTTCAACACTTGTAAGTCGTGCCAAGAGCCAATACTTTCCTGCAGTTTATTATACAGTAAAAACATTGGACTCCTTTTTTTTTCTTGCCAGTCTATCCAGTTAAGGGTATAAAGCCATTGTTTAATGCGTATGCGCAATCTATGCCAATCGTTCACGGCTAATGGCTGCTGCAATAAATGTTCAATTTCGGCTTCAAGTTCCTTGCAATATTGTACTACACTTACTTTATCTTTTTTTCGAATGGATTGTTGACAGGAATCAGTTACCCTCAATAATTTTCTTTGATAGGAACCTGTTAATTGCTGAAATGACGCAATCTTTGTTTTTAGCTCGGTTGCAGGAAAATATATTTTTGCAATATTGGGCAACTGGTGTGTGGCCAACCATTGCTGCATCAGTTGGTGTTCTCTTATCATACCCGCTTCTTTAAAAATAGTGTCGATGGAATGGCTGATTTTTTTAAACGGCTGTTTTTTGTGTACTATTTTCAAGAATTTAATAATAGCTTTTAATTTCTTTATTTCTACTCTAAAATCATGCAATGATGCTTCTTTGCCTGTAAGTGAAAAATCTTGTAGGTGATTAAACAGCTTTTCTTGTAGAAGCCCAAAATATTGTTGCAACTTAGAAGGCATGGAATTCGTTGTAAATGAAGAATCTATTCTATGTTACCCAAATTTACCATTTATTCATTGCAACCCTAGTGATACAAACCAGGTTTCATGGTAGTAAACTGCAAACTGATAGGGTATTATTGAAAGGATATGCCGATTTTAGCGCTAGCGGATCTACCCAGTACTAGCTGGAATAGCTTACCCTAATTAGTATATAAAGCATTGATAACCAATTATTTTAAACGATAACTATTTTATCCCCAGTCCGAAGTAAACAAGCCTGAACAAGTTCCGATACCCGTTTATCATCAATTTACTACTTTTGCGACTTCGAATAAAAACTAGCAGACCATAAAATTGAATGATAAATACTTAGATACATTATGAAAGCTAATAAAGTTGGAAGGATTGGAGTATTAACCTCGGGAGGAGATTCACCTGGCATGAATGCCGCGATTCGTGCGGTAGTGCGTACAGGAATATATCATGGATTAGAGATGTATGGCATCATGAGAGGATATGCAGGCATGGTAGAGAATGATATTTTTAGAATGGATTCACGCAGTGTTGCCAATATTATACAAAGAGGTGGCACCATCTTAAAAACGGCAAGGTGCAAAGAGTTTTATGAGCCAGCCGGAAGAGAAAAGGCCTATAAGAACTTAAAAAAAGATGGTATCGATGGATTAGTAGTGATTGGTGGTGATGGCAGTTTTAACGGTGCCCAACGATTCAGTAATGAATTTGATATCCCCTGCATTGGGCTTCCAGGAACTATTGATAAAGATATTGCAGGCACCGATTTTACCATTGGTTTCGATACAGCCGTAAACACCGCAGTAGAAGCCATCGATAAAATACGTGATACCATGGATGCACACGACCGCCTCTTTATTGTAGAGGTGATGGGCCGCGATGCCGGCTATATTGCTTTACACAGTGGTATTGCAACAGGTGCCGAAAATATTTTAATTCCTGAACGAAAAACAGAGATTGAACATCTGGTTGCATCGCTTTCGGAAAAAGAAAAGAGAAAAAAATTAGTGAACCTAGTAGTAGTAACCGAAGGCGATGAATATGGCGGGGCAGCAGGTGTTTCTAAAATCATTAAGGAACGATTACCTAATGCCGATATTAGAATCTGTATTTTAGGACATATTCAAAGAGGAGGGGCTCCTTCTTGCTTCGATAGGTTGATTGCCAGTCGTATGGGCTATCACGCCGTAGAGTGCCTGCTCAATGGCACACATAATGTGATGGTGGGTATTGTGAACAATAAAATGCACTATACAGCTCTAGACAAAGCCGTGAAAGCCAAACAAAGAGTAAGTGAAGAATGGATGAAAATCGTAAAAGTATTAGCCTCTTAATTACCATAATAAAATAAAAAATTATTTTCATCACTATTTGTATATCAACTAATCATGATGAAGTATTTTAGCAACCAATCAAAATTTTAAAAAATAAACCTCATTTATGTCAAAGAATCTAGACAAGTATCTACACAAACAAATGGACATGAAAGCGGGACTTGATCATAGTTCGCATCGCACAAAAATTGTTGCTACTGTTGGACCTGCCTGTGACACTTACGAAAAGTTAGTAGAACTTGCAAAAGCAGGCGTAAATGTATTTCGCTTAAATTTCTCGCATGGCTCTCACGAAGATAAAGCCAAGATTATTGGCTATCTGCGCGAAATCAATAAGAATGAACCCTTTAATATTTCTATCCTTGCCGATTTACAAGGCCCTAAATTAAGAGTGGGCGAAATTGAGAACAATGCCCTGGATGTTAAAGCTGGCGATATACTCACTTTTACCAATACCAAATGCGTGGGTACCCTAGAAAAAATTTATGTAAGCTATCCCGACCTAGCAAAGGATGTTGTAATTGGTAACATTATCATGATCGATGATGGCAAAATAGAAGTAAAAGTTATTGGCATCACCAACGAAAAAGATGTTCAAGTTCAAGTTACCTTAGGTGGCATCCTATCGTCTAAGAAAGGAATTAACCTTCCCGATACCAAAATATCGCTTCCTGCATTAACAGAAAAAGACTTAGAAGACTTAGCCTTCATTATTGAGCAGGAATGCGACTGGGTAGCACTTAGTTTTGTTAGATGTGTAGACGATATCGTAATCTTACGTACCAAACTAAACGAGAAGAAGAGTAAAACAAAGATCATTGCAAAAATCGAAAAACCAGAAGCACTCGTAAATATTCGCGATATCATTGTAGAAAGTGATGGCATCATGATTGCACGTGGCGATCTTGGTGTTGAACTACCGATTGAACAAGTGCCCTTAATTCAACGCGAATTAATTCGCAAATGTATTCATCGTGCAAAACCGGTTATCGTTGCTACACAGATGATGGAAAGCATGATTGATCGGGTAAAACCTAATAGAAGCGAAATTACCGATGTGGCAAATGCTGTTTTAGAAGGAGCTGATGCGGTAATGTTAAGCGGAGAAACAGCTACCGGCGCACATCCTGCACTCGTAGTTGAAACCATGTGCAAAATTATTAGACAAGTAGAACAAACAGAATACCGTTATAATCGCGAAGAAGACTTAAAACCTCAACCACACTCCCCTTCTTTTTTAAGCGATGCCGTTTGCTACAATGCTTGTAAAATAGCAAAAGACGTAGATGCCAATGCTTTAATAGGCATGACACAAAGCGGTTATACCGCTTTCATGCTCAGCAGTTATAGACCCAAATCGCCTTTATTTATTTTCACCAAAGAAAAATCTTTGGTAAACCAATTAAGTCTAAGCTGGGGTGTACAAGCTTTCTATTACAATGAGGAAGAAAGTTTGGATGATATTGTATTTGATCAAATTGACATTCTGAAAGAAAGAGGATATTTAAATACGGGCGATACCGTTGTGAATACGGGTAGTACCCCTGTACACCTGCATTTACCTACCAATATGCTGAAAATAACAAAAGTGGTATAAGCCTAATTTTTAGTTATATTATAAAAAAGATTCTTCATACATGAAGAATCTTTTTTATTTTAGCGAAGGATAAGATAATAAACGCTTCGAGGGTCTCTTGAAATCCAAATACACGATAGCTTAGATTTATTCAACGACAGAAAGTTCAGGATTCACTAATTAAACCGTTTATTCTTCGCTAACCTATACCAGTTCCTCGTGACCGACACTTCTTTATAAACATATAAATTACAACAGTTTATGAAACAATCATTGCTTGCAGTCCTTGTGTTTTTGACTACCATTAGTTTTGCTCAAACAGTCAGTATAATTCCGGAGCCGGTATCAATACAAATGAATACTGGCCATTTCAAGCTTACTAAATCAACCATCATCCTAACTAATGATCTGCTAAAACAAGGGGCCGAATTATTGAATGGCTATTTAAAAAAAATATATGGTTTTCAACTTCCCATAAAAACAATGAATCATAGCGCTTCGAATGAAACCAATTGCATTGCCCTAGGTGAAATAAAACAAGACCATCAAAGCGATGGATTTTACCGACTTACAATTAACAATCAACAAGTAACTATTGAAGGCAAGAACCAACAAGCTGTATCGTATGGTATCCAATCTTTTTTGCAATTAATGCCCATTACCACAAGCATTCAATTTCCTGTTTTATTGCCAAACTTACGCATAGAAGATTATCCCCGTTTCGCCTACCGTGGTTTACACTTAGATGTTGGCCGACATTTTTATTCGGTCGACTTTATAAAAAAATATATCGATTATATGGCAATGTATAAGTTGAATACTTTTCATTGGCATTTAACCGAAGACCAAGGTTGGAGAATAGAAATAAAAAAATATCCTAAACTTACGCAACTAGGTGCTTACCGAGATGGTACCATTATGGGTAGATATCCAGGTACTGGAAACGATAGCATTCGCCATGGCGGTTTCTATACCCAAGAACAAATTAAAGAGGTAGTGAAATATGCTGCCGAACGTTATATAACCATTATACCTGAAATTGAAATGCCTGGCCATAGTTCAGCCGCATTAGCCGCCTACCCCGAATTAGGTTGCACAGGTGGACCTTACAAAGTACAGCAAACATGGGGTGTATTTAAGGAAGTGTATTGCGCTGGGAATGAAAAAACCTTTCAATTTTTGCAAGATGTATTAGACGAAGTGATGGAACTATTTCCTTCGAAATATATACATATTGGCGGCGATGAATGCCCTAAAGCTAGTTGGAAAACATGCCCTAAATGTCAACAACGCATTATCGATAATCACTTAAAAGATGAACATGAACTGCAGAGTTATTTTGTGCAGCGCATGGAAAAATATATCAATAGCAAGGGCCGCAGAATGATTGGCTGGGATGAAATTTTAGAAGGAGGCCTTGCCGCTAATGCCACTGTTATGAGTTGGCGCGGCGAAGATGGTGGTATTGCAGCTGCTAAACAAGGTCATGATGTGATTATGACCCCTGGCAACTGGTGCTATTTCGACCATTCACAAATAAAGAATGACGATTCTGTAACCATCGGCGGCTATTTACCTATCAATAAAGTATATGCCTACGAGCCCATACCTGCATCACTCTCTAACCAAGAAGCCATGCATATTCTAGGTGCACAAGCCAATGTTTGGACCGAATATATTGGCAATGAAAAAAAGCTAGAGTATATGTTATTTCCACGTATTAGTGCATTAAGCGAAGTATTGTGGAGCCCTAAAGAAAAAAGAAACTGGCTCAATTTTGAACCTCGCTTACAAAATGAATTTAAACGCTATGACTGGCTAAAAATAAATTATAGTAAGGCTTATTTCGACAAAACCAATGGGATTGGTAATTAGTGTTATTATGATCAGCTACTGAAAACGCATAAAAATGACCAATCGAAAAAATAAGGTTCCTAGCCTAGACGACAAAGGATTAAATTGTTTAAGGCAACTATTGAAATTGCCCCTCTAGTTACCTATTTAGTAGCTCTTAAAAACGAGTATTAAATATATTTTGGCCTAATACGCGCATTAACCTGCAATAAATTAACTTTACCATGCAAAAATACGCAAAGATGGAAAATCATAAACTCAATATCGACTTAATAGATAGTTTTGAAAAGATTCCGGTAAAAATATTCACCACACCTAAGTTAGGCTCTGCCTATGTTGCAGCGGAGATTGCTAGCTTAATTAAAGAAAAACAAAGAATTGGAGAACCTTGTGTTTTGGGCTTAGCCACTGGATCTACCCCTATTAGCCTATATGCCGAACTAGTTCGTCTTCACAAAGAAGAAGGCCTTAGCTTTCAGCAGGTCATTACTTTCAACCTTGATGAATACTATCCCTTAGAAAAAGAAGCATTGCAAAGCTATTGGAGCTTTATGCATCGGCATCTATTTAATCATGTAGATATTGATCCAGCCAATATACATGTTCCTAAAGGCGAACTACCCAAAGAGGAAGTAAAAAAGCATTGTTTAGCCTATGAGCAACTAATTGATTCATTGGGTGGGATTGATTTACAAATTTTAGGCATTGGAAATAATGGACATATTGGTTTTAATGAACCAGGCTCTAGTATCTTCTCTAAAACTAGAATGGTATCTTTAGACAATAGCACAAGAATTGCGAATGCCTATGAGTTTCAAAATATATCGCAGGTGCCAAGAATGGCCATTACGATGGGCATTAACACCATCTTGAAAGCCAAACGGGTATTATTGATGGCCTGGGGCATGAAAGCACCCATTATTGCTAAAACGGTAGAAGGTCATGTTACAGAACAAATACCGGCTAGTATTCTACAACAACATAACGACTGCAGTTTCATTATTGATGAGAATGCAGCGGCTGAATTAACTAGAATTAAATCGCCCTGGTTAACAGGCGAATGCGAGTGGACACCTCAGATGATTAAACGTGCGGTAACGCAAATGGCTTTAAAAATGAATAAGCCCATTTTAAGCTTAACCACACACGATTATAACGAAAATGGCTTGGGCGACTTATTGGTTGAAAAAGGAGAAGCCTATGATATTAATTTGCAGGTATATTATTTACTACGCGACAGCATTACAGGATGGCCGGGTGGCAAAGCCGATGCCGTTATTCCCAATCACCCCGAGCGCACTGAACCACACCCCAAAAGATGCTTAATCTTTTCGCCTCATCCCGACGATGATATCATTAGTATGGGTGGCACTTTCATGCGTTTACACGACCAAGGACATGAGGTTCATGTTGGCTATCAAACAAGTGGCAATATCGCAGTAACAGATGAATTTGTAACCCGCTTTTTAGATTTTGCCGTTGGATTTGAAGAACAGTTTGGAATAGATAATAATAAAAGTCAGCATATCCTTTCTGAAGCGAGAAGTTTTATCGACCATAAAAAAACAAACCAAATAGATACCCCAGAAATTAGATCTATTAAAGGCTTAATAAGAAGATGCGAGGCTAAAGCCACTTGTAGATATGTAGGACTCAAAGAAGAAAATATTCATTTCTTAAATTTACCCTTCTACGAAACAGGTGCCGTTGAGAAAAAACCAATGAGCGAAGCCGATATATTGATTACAATGGAATTGCTCAAAAAAATTAAACCGCATCAAATTTTTTGCGCAGGCGATCTTGCCGATCCACATGGCACCCATAAAGTTTGTTTGGATATCATTTTTGAAAGTATGCACCGACTAAAAGCGAGTGGTGAAAAATGGATTGCTGATTGTTGGGTATGGCTCTATAAAGGTGCATGGCAAGAATGGGATATTGCCGAAATTGAAATGGCTATTCCGATGAGTCCTGACCAGGTAATGAAAAAACGCTTTGGTATTTTTATACACCAATCACAAAAAGATATGGTTCCTTTTCAGGGAAGTGATAGTAGAGAATTTTGGCAAAGAGCAGAAGACAGAAACGCAAATACTGCAAAGCTTTATGCCGATTTAGGATTAACTAAATATGCTGCATTGGAAGCGTTTGTTCGCTGGCATTATTAATTGTACCAAACTCACGAATTAATCCGTTGTCGGTCGAATATAACTATGGACAATCTATTGAAACAAGCACAAGCCCCTATTACATGGAATCTTGCCTGGGAAGAAAGAATTTATAAAAGAAAACTCTTACTAGGCATGGTTGTATTAATTGTACTCTTATGTTTTTTACCCTCTTTTTTTAATAGCATTGAAAATAGAAAAGGGATTGAATTAAACGATCGATTACTTAGTCATTTACCCGCCTATAATTTATCTATACCCATCTTTGTCATTATTTGGGGCATGGGTATCTTTGCTATTTACCGTTCTTTACAAAATCCATCGATCTTTTTATTACTACTCTGGAGTTTTATTGGCATGAGTTTATTACGAATGATAACGCTCTACTTTTTTCAATTAGAAGCCCCACTAGGATTAATCGCATTAAAAGATCCAGTAACCTCTGTTTTTTATGGTAATAGAATCATCACAAAAGACCTTTTCTTTTCAGGACATACTGCTACCCAATTTTTATTTTTCTTATCGCTTCAAAAAAGAGAAGACAAGTTAGTAGCTTTAGTAACAACGATAGCCATTGGAATGATGGTTTTAATTCAACACGTGCATTATACGGTAGATGTTATAGCTGCACCCATTTTAACCTTACTAGCATTTTGGCTTACAAAAAAACTAGCCAACATTTAAAAAGCTTCGCCTAATTGAAAATAAAGCCCCTGATTATTTTGACCCTGTCCAATACCATAATCTAGCCGAAGATTTAGTTTCTCACTTTTATTGAGTGCCACTCTTAAACCACCACCCATTGCATATTTAAGATCCTTTATCGCATAATCCGAAAAACTATTGCCTACATCACCGCCACTACAAAATAAGGCAATTCCTAATCTACTGATAATGGGTATTCGATATTCAGCTTGTACTACCAATTCTCGTTTATCGCGATAACGGCCGCTATAATATCCACGCATACTATTGGCACCACCCAAAGAAGCCAGACTTCTTAAAGGCACTTCATTGCCAATATTTGAAAAACTATAGGCTTGCAATGCCAGCACTTGCTTTTGATAGACCGTCAGATACTTGCGTAGATCAATAACAATATTGGTATAATTAAAATTAGACCCCAGTAACTTATCAAAATGGTCAAAGTAGATCTGCGCAAAATATCCTTTGTTTGGTGCAAATGCATCATTTCGATTATCAAAAGTAAAGCTGAACCCTAAACCCGAAACTCGGTATGGATAGCGACCTGTAACGTTCTGTTGATCGAACAATCCACCCGACTGATATTTTACATCCATCACGTTCTGAAATTCGAACAATAAACCAGCATAAATAGAACGGCTTAGCTTACGCATCAGGTGCAGATAAATATAATATTGATTAAACGTGTAATTTTCCACCGAGCTATCGGCAGCATACTTTCCCAAACCCCAGAATAGGTCGGGGAATGAGCTATAAGAAAGTTGTTGATTTAAAATATATTTCTCACGGTCCAAGTATTGCGCCCCATTAATAGCAGCAATAAACTGTTTTTTAAGAGAATATAAAAGTATCGACTGCAAATTCGAGGTACGACTAATGGTATCCGTTTTTGAGAATTTGAATGTAGACGAAGCTGCCATACCAAATGACCAACTAGTTTCGATAGATTTAGCGATTACAGGAAATACTAAAGTATGATTTAATTTTATAGAGTCTTTTTGTGAAAAAGCCTGATGGATACCTAGCAACATCACAAAAAGTATTCCCAAATATGTTATTTTCTCCTTTCGTTTCCACATAAAGTTCAAAAATAGTTTTTTCTATAGGATCTAGCTTAAAAATTAACTTTCCCCAGCTATGTCCCGATATAACTGGTTAATGAAAAATCTACCAATAGCGTCAAAACGCATTTATAGAGGCCAATTTTGGACAACTCCTTCTAAAACCTATAAAGTATAGATCGAAGTAATTTTAAGCCTTTTTAGCCTTTAAAATTGATTAAACAGAAATAGTCAACCCTTTTATTAGCAAGAAATAATTGTTTTTTTTCAAAGGTCATTTTGCAGATTGTAATTAAGCCTTTATATTTGCAGCCCGAGAAAAAGGAATGGCTGCGTAGCTCAACTGAATAGAGCATCTCACTACGGATGAGAAGGTTTTAGGTTTGAATCCTAACGCGGTCACAACTCTAAATTCACTAAATAGCAAAAACCCTGTAAATCAATGATTTACAGGGTTTTTTACTTTTTAACCCTTTCCGTTAATCTCAACATATTTCAGTTTTCCGCGGAATTTACTTCACGGGGTGTTTCACCTGAATCTTAATTTTTCACCTAAATTGTAAAAATCATGAAACCATTTAAAATTGTGTTCTATCCGAACACAGCGAAGCCGAACAGCAAAACGAAGCGGACCCCCATTTATATGCGTGTGTCCAAAGGAAAAAGCAAGCTTGAAGTAAGCCCATTAACCTATTCATGTTTTCTAGGTCATTCTTAATATATTTTGTTTTACCAAATCGGAAAGGAAAGACCGATGAACGAATTGGACCATTGCATGTTTTTTTAGGTCAATAAATTCGAGCAGTATCTTGACTATTCTTTTCTATCTAACCCATTAGGCTAGTCCTTGAATTACCGGTATTCAATTTCGTGAATAACCTAATGTTGGTTTCCAAGAAGTAGGATCATCATAGATCTTAAACTTTAAAACAAAATAGAATAAAAACTAAACCTCCTAAAAGTTAATTAACTGATACGTTTTCTCAAGGGCAAGCCGGTTAGCTGGGAAACCTTTTCGGCGAGCGATTCTCCTTCTTTTGTAAATGGCCATACAAACAAGGTTTTAATAGGATAATCTTTTCGTATATTTTCTATGGCATCGATGGTTAATTGCTTAGCAATCCCTTTATTTCTATATTCTTCCAATACCATGGCCGAACAGAGATAAATGGCATCATATTCAACACCGATTGGTGTTTGATCGTATAACTCTTTTTCTGAAATATCTTTTGCAATAAACAGCTCCATCAATGAAGAAGTGGTTGGAATCACTAGTATCCAAACAACTGGACCACTTCCATCATCATATTCCGATAGTGTCAATGGATGTATTTGCGCTAGGCGGGCCATCACTTGCTCATCAACACTTAACTGACTCGGATCTGTTCTAGAAGAGAATACTGAATCTGCCAATTCAATCATTCTTTCAAAATTGCTTTTACTCATGTAGCAAAAATAGAATTAAGTAGCTAAAAATGCAGCAGCTAGGTACAATATGCTAGGTTATTGAAAATATCAATTCACTTTCAATAAATTATAAGGCCTTACTTTTTTTCAAAAAAGTGTCTACCTGCATCCACCTTTCATTTAAAATAACGTCAAAAAATCATTTCATTAATTGGCAACAAGATTCCTTTGGCAACTACTAGGCAAGAGTGGTTTTCCTGAAAAGACCACTGACTTATGTATAGATCTAGCAGTAATTGCAAGAATGGAAGTCATTAATCTCTTGAACTTTTTTGTGGAAGAATATGCAGAGCATTTTCCATTTACCTAGCTATGCCCTATCCTTGCAAAAAGAGTTCATACCTTATCTAGAAAAAGAAACTGCCGGTCCATTGCTTAGCCCTAGTTAACCAATTTAGATAAGACCAAAAAAAGAGTAATAATTTTTTAGTTTTTATACATCAGAAAATAAATCGAAGATTAGTTATACCGTTAGAATGGAACAGGGTGTGCCAACACCCGAAGAAAGGCTCATTTATTGATGCTAGCACCCAATACGAATTTAGCGCTAACCTTAGCTACTACCATTTAGTGCTTACTTCAGAAATCCTATTGAGACTAAGTAGTAGTTAACTCGTTGAATAAAGGGTTCGTTTATTGGTCATTTTCATTTCTAGATTTGTAATACTAGCGCCGTTATCGAATTCTTTATGCTATTATCCCTATTTTTAGGCGGTACAAAAATTGTACTACTTATTTAAAAATTAGCAGATCAATGAAAATAAGTTTCTGGTCGATAGGAAAAACCCATGAACCATATGTAAAAGAAGGTATTATAGACTTTACCAACCGAATTAATAAATATGTTACAGCCGAATGGCTTGTGATAGCCCCACCTAAAAATGCAGCATCTCTATCAGATAAAGAATTGAAGAAGGCCGAAGCTACCCTGATACTTACCTCATTACAGAAAGAAGATTACTTGGTACTCTTAGATGAGCGCGGCACCCATATCAGCTCTACCGACTTAGCCCGCTTTATGCAGCAGAGGGCCAACGAGAGCAATAAACGCATTGTGTTTTTAATTGGCGGCGCTTTTGGGGTAGACGAGTCTATCATGAAAAGGGCTAATTATACTTGGAGTTTATCGAAACTCGTTTTTCCCCATATGCTTGTTCGCTTGGTATTGGCCGAGCAAGTATATAGAGCATGCACCATATTGCGAAACGAAAAATATCATCATATTTAGTAAATGCGGAGTAAATATTTCCATTTTTGTTGCTTAAATTTTATCTGTTAATATCTAATAGATTTACCTTCCCACTATGATTACCATAACCACGATCATCCTCATATTAACCTGTGTTATCTCTTTCAGCGCTTTTTCTAACGAAAAAATAATGAACGACCTTATTTTTTATCCACCCGCTATCACACAGCAAAACCAATGGTATCGCTTTATTACCTGTGGGCTCATTCATGCAGATATTGCCCATCTTGGATTTAATATGTACTCGTTTTATATGTTTGGCGACTATATCGAAAGCACATTTACAGAGATATTTGGTGCAAAGGGTAAAGTACTTTTTATTGTATTATATGTTTCGTCGTTGTTTATTTGCTTATTGCCCACCTATTTTAATAACAAAGAAAATTACTACTATAAGAGTCTAGGTGCTTCAGGTGCTGTATCGGCAATCGTATTTGCATTTATCTTTTTAGCCCCCACACAAAAAATAGGGCTCATGTTTATTCCCATTCACTTTCCAGCATTTATTTTTGGAGCCGTCTATCTGGCCATAACCGCCTATCTATCAAAAAAAGGAGGTAGTCATATTAACCATTCTGCCCATTTTTGGGGCGCCATCTATGGCATTGTTTTCTTAATAGTAACTTGTCAATTTCTATCCGATGCTAGACCTTTAGAAAACTTTATTCTCCAGATTAAATATTTTTTAGAACAACTTTTTAGTTAGCCATTTGAGCATGCCGATAAGTAATTAATTTTATATTCAAGTTACCCGATTTCATACACTACCTAGTTATAGAATGCAAATGGAAACCACTATTTACGAAGAGCAAAAATTTAGTAACCAAAAGTTTTCCGAGAAAGACACTAAGCACAAAGAATTTGAAGAATGCGTATTCGAAAACTGCGACTTTAGCAATGCCGTTTTTATTTCTTCAAAATTTACAGATTGTACTTTTAATAGCTGCAATCTTACCATGGTGAAGTTCGAAAATTGCCAGTTAAATAATATCCATTTTATTAATAGTAAATTATTGGGCATCAACTTCAGCGAATGTGTATCACAACCCTTTATGGTAAACATGAAGGGCTCCATACTTGATTATTGCTCTTTTGAAAAGAAGAAAATGGCGAAAACTACCTTTTTAGATTGTTCAATGAAGAATGTAGACTTTACAGAAACAGATTTAACAAAAGCAATTTTTGCGAATACCGACTTACTAAATGCCATATTCTATCAAACCGTTCTTAAGGATGCCAATTTTTTAACTGCCTTTAATTTCTCTATCGATCCTGAAGCCAATGCCCTTAAAAAGGCTAAATTCTCGCTCAGTAGCCTTCCAGGGCTATTAAATAAGTATCAGATTATCATAGAGTAAGTTCTTTCTGCTAGCATCACTCCTGATTCAAGGAAACGGTGTTGACGAACTACTAGATTCATTGCTATGCAGTTAGTTAGCAGCATTTTGTAGCAATGCAAAGTCAATACCGTTGTAACAACTCCTGACTGTAAAGTGTTTTCAGCATGAAACAATACCCTATAATGCAATAATAAGATAGATATAAGCCACCTATAAGCTACCTATAAGTTACTGCTAATAGTAGTAGTTTATAGGTAGCTTATAGGTGGCTTATATGAGCGTAATTGCAGAACAACCCATATTAATATAATACGGTATTGCATATTAAAATGTGTTGCTATATAAATAGTTATTTTCCATCCATTCGCAAATGGGCCGACCAGAAACAGATAAGCAGCATTCAAAAGATGGTAGTGAAATAGAGGGGTGAATGGTTTTACTGATTGGCAGTCCAGCTAATTTTAACCACACGCTTAGAGGCTGGGGTTATTTTAACCCTTTCATCTATCCGATAACCAATTACCCAAACAATTTTTTGATCGCTTTCTAATACCCATACCCTTTCTTTATCGGTAGCCGATAATTTTTGATCGATAAAAAAGCGGTTTAATTTCTTTTTTTTCTGCATCCCTAATGGATAAAAGTAATCGCCCTGTTTGGGCTTGCGAAGTAATAGCGGAAATTTTATTTTATTGGCATCAAATAGGGCATTCAATGGCGATGAATCAATGGTGATGGTGCTCGGCAAAAAACTGTCGATACTTAGTTTCCCATTTTCAAAAATAACTAGGTTTTGTTCTTGCGCTACTACTACACAATTCGCTAGTTCTGTTTGTAAGGTCGCAATGATTAACCATTTACGATTCTTAATAATTCTATGCGTAGGCGACTGGATATAGTTTGCATTTTCGGCAGTCGTCAATTTGATCACTTCATCTACTTGACCAGCAGTAAAATGATACGATTTAATGATTTCCCAAACAATAGTATGTAAGGGCGTAGACTTCATTAATTTCAAGATGGGAATATGCATTTCTTTTCCCTTAGCTACTAGCAAGTTCTGCTTATGTATTTCGATGGCTTGTAGGTATAATGCTTCTGCTTCTGTAAAGCGATGAATATTATTTATGATATTCTCTTCAACGCTTGGAAAGGTTTCTTTTAAGGCAGGTATCAGTTCATGACGAAAATAGTTCCTAGTATATTTATTGGAAGCGTTAGATGAATCTTCTACAAAATCGATTGCTTTTTCCTTGGCATAGCTCAATAAATCTTCTTTTTTGAACGGAAGTAAAGGCCTAATTAATTGACGGTCTTTTTGCAAGGGCAAAATGCCCCTCATGCCCTTTATACCTGTTCCGCGAAAGAATTTCATTAATACCGTTTCAATATTGTCATCGGCATGATGGGCTGTTGCAATCCATACCTTTTTAGCTGCGGCTGATGCGCCCTCGGCTTTCAGAGAAATATTCCATTCTTCGCTAATGATCGGAAACCATTCATAACGCAATTCTCTTGCTGCTACCTGAATAGAAAGTTTATTTGCAAGTGCATAGTTGTTGGTATCAAAATTTTTAACAAACACTTTTTTACCCAATGCTGTTCCCAATGCACGAACAAAAGTTTCATCGCGTGTACTTTCTGTTCCCCGAAGTTGAAAATTACAATGTACCATCGCAAAATCAAAACCGGCAGCTGCTACTAGGTGGGTAAGCACCACACTATCCAGTCCTCCACTTACAGCCAACAATAAACTACAATTGCTTGGTTGTAGCTGAGGAAATTGAGCTACCCAATGTGCTTTGAATTTTTCTTCCAGATTCATTCTTGACAGCTAAAATGCTGAGGCAAAATACCCCAGCATTGAATTTTATGATTTATCTAAACAATGCTAAGCGATAGCCTACTCTATTAACGATTGACAACTATTTGGCGAATAGGTTAAATGCTACTACTTATTTTGTTCCTTGGCCCATGCATCTTTCAAGGTAACGGTTCTGTTAAAGATCAGTTTTTCTTGGGTTGAATCTTTATCCAAACAAAAATAGCCTTTCCGAATAAACTGATAACGATGTTCAATATTAGCATCTACCAGTGCTGGTTCTGCATAAACGGTTTTAATTACTTGCAAAGAGTCGGTATTCACATGGTCTTTAAAATCTCCTTCAGCCCCATCTACGTTTTCTACTTTAAATAACCGATCGTACATTCTTAGTTCGGCAGAGATGGCATGCTTTGCACTTACCCAGTGTAGTGTTCCCTTCACTTTTATGCCACTCGAATCGGCACCACTCTTGCTTTCTGGCAAGTAAGAACATTTTAATTCAACAATATTTCCGGCTGCATCTTTTATCACTTCATCACAAGTAATAATATAAGCACTTTTTAATCGTACCATCTGTCCGGGAGCCAATCTAAAATACTTCTTGGCCGGCACTTCCATAAAATCTTCTCTTTCAATATAGAGTTCCCTACTAAAGGGTACTAGGCGGAAACCACCATTTATATCTTCCGGATTTTCTTCGCTCTGCATCATCTCTACTTTATCTTCCTCGTAGTTGGTGATGGTTAGTTTGATGGGATCAAATACAACCATTCTTCTCAAAGCAATTCTATTCAAATGTTCTCTCACACAAAATTCCAACAATCCATAATCAATAAGATTTTCTCGTTTAGCGATACCTATTTTATCGCAAAATTCACGAATACTTTCTGGTGTAAATCCTCTTCTACGCATACCACTAATGGTAGGCATACGAGGATCGTCCCATCCATTTACAAAACCTTCATTTACCAATTGCAATAACTTACGTTTGCTCATGATATTGTAAGTAATATTCAACCGAGCAAACTCATATTGCTTAGAAGGGAAAATTTGTAATTGGGCAATAAACCAATCGTATAAAGCTCTATGCGGAATAAATTCAAGCGTACAAATGCTATGCGTAATATTTTCGATCGAATCGCTTTGTCCGTGTGCAAAATCATACATGGGATAAATACACCAATTATCTCCCGTACGGTGATGATGTGCATGTTTTATTCGGTAGATGATAGGATCACGCAAAAGCATATTAGACGATGCCATATCTATTTTTGCGCGTAATACTTTAGTTCCATCTTCATATTTCCCAGCACGCATATCTTGAAATAATTGCAGGTTTTCATCCACTGTTCTCTCTGCAAATTTATTTCTACGGCCAGGACTCGTAGGTGTCCCCTTTTGTTCTGCAATCTCTTCACTCATGCTATCATCCACATAAGCCAATCCTTGTTGAATAAGTTGAAGGGCAAATTGGTAAATTGCCTCAAAATAGTTAGAAGCATAGAGTTCTCTAGCCCAGCTAAAGCCAAGCCATTTTACATCTGCCTTAATACTTTCTACATATTCTGTTTCCTCGGTAGAGGGATTGGTATCGTCGAAACGGAGATTGGTTTCACCACCATATTTTTTAGCCAATCCGAAATTCAAGCAAATACTCTTGGCATGACCAATATGCAAATACCCATTAGGCTCAGGTGGAAAACGGGTTAAAATGCTTTTACACTTTCCCTCTGCTAGATCCTTTTCAATAATTTCTTCAATAAAATTCAGACTCTTTTCTTCACTCATACTAGTTAGCTTGTGCCTGCAAATGTACGTTTTGCTTTGGTTGAAATTTTCTAAAAATAAGCCGAATATCAAATTAACCGTAGATTATTGGGTAGCCTCCAGACAGAATTGAATGAATTATGCGGCGATATTGGTTGTTATTTATAGCAATCTACTAAATTGCATGAGCTAAAGCAGCATTTGTATCGCTTTACAGCATCAAACATTCAATCATACGCATCACATGTACCGAAAGCTTCTCTTACTATTTGTTCTTTTCTGCTTTCAAGAAAGCAAGGCACAGCAGGCATGCCCTATTGGTACTTTAGGACAAACGCCCGCTACTGCTTTTCCAGTATGTGGTACAAGTACTTTTACACAAGGCTCCGTGAATCTTTGTGGCAATACAGTTGTTCCGGTTCCAGCTTGTAATAATGGCACTATTTATACCGATATTAACCCTTATTGGTACCGATTTACCTGTTACACTGCTGGCACATTAAGCTTTTTGATTACCCCCACCAACTTAAACGATGATTACGACTGGCAGTTATTCGATATTACCGGTCATGATCCGGCAGAAGTGTATACTAATACTAGCTTATTTGTTTGTTGTAATTGGTCGGGCGTCTATGGTTTAACAGGCACAGCCGATACAGCTAGCAAGAGTAACCAATGTTCGTCTACCACTACCTATGCTACGGGTGGCGTATCGCCCTTTAGCGCTATGCCCACCTTGATTTTGGGGCATACCTATATTTTACTAGTAAGCCACTATACCAATACACAGAGTGGCTATCAACTTTCTTTTACAGGGAAGGGTACCGCCAGTATTACCGACCCTAATATACCCGGGTATACGAATGCATCTGGCATTTGTGGTGGAGATAAAATATATATAAAATTGACCAAACGAGTGCAATGCAAAACTATTGCAGCCAATGGAAGCGATTTTGCTATTAGTCCTGCAAACGTAACGATCACAGGGGCTTCTGGCTATAGCTGTCTGACCAGTTTCGACACCGACTCGATTGTAGTACAACTAAATAATCCACTCCCTCCTGCCAACTATAGCATTATTCAGCAAATAGGCTCCGACGCGAATACTTTATTAGATAATTGTAATAATCCGGTAGCGGTAGGTACAAATGCCAACTTTACCATTACCTCGCAACAGCTAATTAAAGCAGGCTTTACCTATCAATTAAACTATGGCTGCATTTACGACACTTTACACCTTTTTTTAGGTGGCCAAAATATTGTTTCATGGACATGGACCTTCGACCAGTCCAGCACTTCACAAGCACAAAATCCCGTACTCATTTATTCAACTTATGGGCAAAAGACCATTCAACTATTTGCCTACAATAGTGTTTGCGCCGATACCATGGCTACCACCCTACAGCTTATTAATGCGCCCATTAAAGCTATTTTTACTGCTCCAGAATTTGCTTGCCCTTTCGATACAATCTCCTTCACTAATAACAGTACAGGCCCTATAAAACAATGGTATTGGGACTTTGGCAATGGGCAAACTAGCACGCAACCATTTCCGGCTAACCAATGGTATCCCCCATCTGCTTCCATTAATAACTACCCTATCCGATTATCTGTTACCGATTCTATTGGATGTTCAGATACCACGTATCGGCTTATTAAAGTGGCCCCCAATTGTTATATAGCAGTGGCTTCGGCTTTTACGCCTAATGGCGACGGCCTGAACGATTATCTCTACCCCCTCAATGCCTATAGAGCTAGTAATTTACTGTTCCGGGTATTTAATCGTTATGGGCAAATTATTTTTGAAACAACCGACTGGACCAAAAAGTGGGATGGTAATTTCAAAGGAATGAAGCAAGCCAGTGGTACTTATGTTTGGACACTTGACTATACTGACAATGTAACACAAAAAAGAATTTCTCAAAAAGGAACCACGGTATTAATTAGATAGCGCCCGAGGGTCAATCCACAAATTTCAACCATAGATATCCGGCTAGCATCGCTAGCAAAGAAGCGAATAATACCGATATTTTTGATATATCTTGGAGCACTATTTCATCAAAAGCGAGTGAGGAAATAAAGAGACTCATGGTAAATCCCACACCTGCCAATAATCCTGCGCCGATCATTTTATTCCAACGAATGCCCGTTGGCAATTCCGCAAATTTACCTTTCACCAGGAGATAGCTGATACCACAAATACCCAAGGGCTTTCCGATACACAAGGCAATCATGATGCCCCAGCTTAAGCCTCCAGACAGCAACTGCCAGGTATTTGCAGGAAATTGAATAGCCGTATTGGCCAATGCAAAAATGGGCATAATGATAAAGTAGACTGGAATATGGAATTTTTGTTCTAATGAATTCAATAATTTCTTGGGTATGAATAGTGAAAATAATACCCCGGCGATGGTTGCATGTATACCCGAATTAAACATACAATACCATAAGAATACCCCTAGCACAACCTGCAGCAGTCCAAACTTTATCTTACGTTTATCGATGAGGAATAGCAGCCCAATAATGAGGCAAGATACCAATAAATAAGCCAACTGAATTTTACCACCATAAAATAAAGCAATGATGAGGATAGCGCCTAGGTCGTCGATGATGGCCAATGCAATTAAAAATATCTTTAAGGGGGCCGGCACCCGTTTACCCAATAAAGAGGCGATACCCAAGGCAAAAGCAATATCTGTTGCCATTGGAATGGCCCAACCCCGAATAGAAGTACTACCCCTATTTATTAGAAAGAATATAATTGCAGGAACTAACATGCCCCCTATAGCAGCAGCGAAAGGCAATACTGATTTTTTAAAACTCGACAACTCACCTTGTACCAGCTCCCTTTTTATTTCCATGCCTGCTAGCAAAAAGAAGAAGGCCATCAAAAAATCATTAATACATGCTAATGGCGTATTAGGAAAATGGAATATGCCGATCGAGAAATGAGGATCGCTAGTACCATCGAAACCAAGACTCCAAATTTTTTTGTACCCTTTACTAACTTTATCAATATTAGCAAGTAACAACGAGACGATGGTGCTGCTGAAGAGTATCATGCCGATAGCACGCGCATCGTGAATAAATTCGGTTAAAGGATCAATAAATCGCAGCTTTAATAAGTTCTTCACCATGCAGTATTGATTCGAATCTAGTTAACAAATATATCTAGCTTAGTTTTAGGTCGTTTATCATCTAACCATTGAAACTTACGCACTTTGAGCGACTCATGATCTACTTGTCGCATGGGATACATCACACCTTCCAGATTACTTACAAAGACTACTTTTTGAGGTTTCCCTTCTTCAAAATAAACATCAATGATATCGGAAGAAGATTTGTTTACCCCTACAAATTTTTTATTATCATCTACGGCATAATACACATTGTCGGCTGGGCTACCCTTGGTTTTCATGAAATTTATTTTTCCATCCTTAAAGTATGCATTCATACTGCTACCACGAACCTGGTTAAAGAAATCTTTACTCTCTTTACTGATGGCCATTGCATTCTCAAAAGCATACAGTCTTTCGGGCTTTTTATTATTCACAAACAAATACAATGTATCGCCCGTAATTTGATTTTCTTGCACCCAGGCAACAGGATTGGTAAGCAGTCGAAAGGTAGAATCTTGTAGCGAATAAAATAAGCTATCGCAAACAGACTGTAAAGAATCGGAAAATATTTTTACATGATAATAAGCTTCAAAAAAGCGATCCTTTGAACTATCTATATTGAGCTTAGTATTTAGGAGCGAATCTTGTGTGTTTCTTACATTCGGAACTTCTCTTGTTTTTTTAAGGTCTGATACTTTTGCAGAATAAAGCGTATCGGCCGAAACATAGATTGTATCGGCCTTTTGTTTAATAAACAGAATTGGCTTTTGTGTTGCTAGAAACGATTTTGCCTTTTTATTTGTTTTAATATTATTTGCAATAATATCATATCCGCCAATCGAATCTTTACTTCTATATACTGCATTTCCTTGGGCTTCTCCTAGTCCAGACAGATCGTCAAAAGCCATATTATCGGCCGTGAAGGTATAAGTACTATCATCTACAAAAGGGCGTTTAAAAAAGGCTGCCGTCTTCTTTTTTAAATCATAATTACCATCCTTAACCTTCATAGTAAGTTTACCATTCTTTATCACTGCAGGCGAAACAAAAGTGGTAATTTCTGTATTGATATTGTATAAAAGAGTATCGGAATTAATTTTATATTCTGGGTCATTTAAAAATACTCGATCCTTAAAAAAAACGTCTCGGGTATCGCCGTAATAGATGCCTTGATTACTAGTAAGCACTGTATTTTTATTTACTAATTTACCCCCCTGATAATAATTACCAATCTTGAGTTGGGTATCATATTCCAACTGACTGGTAGTTAGAACGCCTTTACCATCGGTTAATTTTACCGCTTGATTAAAGAATGCTTTTTTTTCCTTGCCCAAGTATTTTAAATACTGAGAATAGATCTGAACACTATCGGCATCATTAATATGTACATTGCCAAAGGATTCAAGAATATTGTCTTTCTGGTTTAATACAATGCTGTCGGCATAAAACTTGGTTTTACCCTGCTCTACAAATGCATGTCCTACCAATGAAACAAATTTCCCTAGTGTATCTTTATCTTGGTAGTTATAGCGTTCTGCATCTTTAATCACAATAATTTTTCCAGCAGCAGAAGTATCTGATCCAGTTCTTTGAGCAAGTAGTGGACTTAGATTCAGTAGTAGACATAAAAAAAGGCAACAGTTTATCCACTTCATTACTTCTTGGTTGAGTCGGTAATTGTAGTCATTAGCGGCCCCGTTTTATCTTTTTTGCCAAAGACCGAGATGTTTACATACCGTTTTGGATGCACCCGAAGATCATCCATTAAAATATTGGCACTATGCACGGTATTAGTAAGGTTGTTATATAGGGCCTTATCGTTCATTAATAAGCCCATAGAGCCATTATTTGAGTTCAGCTTACCCAATACCCCATTCAGATTTTCGATCGCTGTTTTAAGAGAAGCAACTGTACCATTAAGGTCTGCTTTAGAAAGGTTGTCGGTTGTTTTTTCAACATTACTCAACACATTGGTCACCTTATCGTTGTTATTAGCTAGATTTTTAGTGATCCTATTAATATTATTCATCGACTGGTTAATAGCGCCACTTTGCTGATTAAGCATGGCTTGAATAGAGGCAGATGATACAGTTAAACTGGCGGTAGTAGTATTAATATTAGCAATCACTTCTTGCAAATTGTGTTTCGTATTAGGATCGAAGATGGTATTTACATTTTTTAAGACACTATCTAATGTTTTGATGGTACCCTTTAATTGGTCGGCAACAGGCATGAGCTTATTGGATAAGCTTTCCATTAATCCGGGCGATGTTTGGGTTAGGAGCGTATCGCCAGGTAGGAGGTACTTTTGTGTATTCCCTAAAACGATCTCTATACTAGGCGTACCCAATGGGTCGCTAATAATTTTGGCAACCGAATTATCTGGGATATTATAATTACTTCCTAATTTAATGGCCACATTAATATTTCTGAGATTGGGGTCGGTATTTTCAATATCATACACAGTACCTACCTGAAATCCATTTACATATACAGGGTTAGAGACCATCAATCCTTTAGCATCAGGATATTTAGCATATAAAAAATTACCCGTTTTAAATATGCTTCTTCCCTTCAAAAAATTAAAGCCCAATACCATTAAAGTAATAGCGATGGCTGTTAAGGCACCTACTTTAGTTTCATTTGAAATCTTCATAAACACAAATCTAAGGTTTCTAAGTTTGCACCCTTAAGGGGATGATGTTAATAATATTAATCTTATTTAGGAGAAGCAGTTCTATTGCTATTGCCGATCATTTTATTGTCTAAAGAATATTTATACCTTTTGAGGGCTTTCACAATCGTTTCAGCAATTTCCTGTTGACCTTGTTTGCTATTTAAATAATCTTCCTCGTCTGGATCCGACACAAATCCTGTTTCTACCAAGATGGCCGGCATGGCTACGGCTTGTAATACCCAAATACCCTTTTCGTCTCTTTGTTTGGCCCCCCTACTTATGCGGCCCGATTTAGCAAACTCATCTTCTAGTGTTAAAGCCAGGTTACGGCTACGTTCGGCATATTGTTGTGTTTTTAAGGAAATGGCCACCATTTGAGTGGGGTCGTTTCTATCAAAATTAACCAATTCTTTTTCGCCAGTACTATCTACCACTAGATAATCATTCTCTTTTAAAGCTTCTTCTTTGGCACCGGTTTTACCTACCCCCCAGACATAGGTTTCGGTCCCTTTTGCCGGACTGGGTGAAGTCCAATAGCGATATTGCATTACTTTTTTGGTTAGCTTCTTTCCTTTCTTTTTATAAGTAACCGTTTTATAGCCATCTGGCTCTTTGTGTTGAATAGCCCCAGCATCATTACAGTGAATACAAACAAACAGATCGCCTTTGGCAGCATTGGCCTTATTGGCCTTTACATGAACATGATCAAATACATCGGTCGTTCTGGTCATTACCACTTCTACCTCGGGCATTTCCTCGTTTATCGTCTGCTGAAGTTTGAGTGCAACAGCTAAGGCAATATCTTTTTCGTGAGAATATTTACCAGAAGCGCCAAAGTCGCTTCCGCCATGACCAGCATCTATTACAATCCTTCTCAAGGTTTGTTTCTGAGGTTTAATGGCCTCTTTTATCGTAAAAGAGGTGAAAAATATGGCCATACAACTCAACAATATCGGTCCTATTTTCTTTCCTAACATCATATCAATTCGTTAAAGGGGTATACTAACAAATATTTTTAACTCCTAAGCACCTATTTTTGCGCACAGCTATTATGAGTCAACGCCGTAAAAATAACGTAAAAACATTAGCCGCTATTGCCGTATTAGGCAGTTTGCTCCTGTTTTCTATGCAAGTAAAGGCATGGAAAGCTTCCAGCCAACCTTTCCTAACATCATTAACAGTCTTTTCTGATACGCTTCCCACAACCCATCCGCTACCATTAATAGATTCTGCTCAAGATGATAACGAAGATACCACCTTTACAAAAAAAGATAGTATAAAAGTTAATACGATCGATAGTTTGTTAATTTCTAAAGACTCTTTAGATGCACCTGTCAGTTATTCGGGCAAGGATTCTGGCGTTCTGATCCTCTCGACTAAAGAATTTATTTTATATGGCAAGTCGAATGTCAAGTATAAGGACATGAATCTAGATGCAGCCACCATTAAATATAATCAGCAAACACAGATGATTAGGGCTTATGGTGATGTTGATAGTACCAACAATCCGCAAAATAAGCCTCAGATGAAACAGGCCCAAACCACTTCTATCATGGATAGTGTTGCCTTTAATATGAAATCGATGAAAGGGCTGACCAAAAATACCTATCTCCACGAAGACGAACTTTATATAAATGCCAAAGTGCTTAAAAAGGTTAGTAAAGATGTTTATTATGGTCGCGATGCCCTAATTACCACCTGCAATTTAGATACCCCACATTTTGCTTTTCATACCCGTAGATTAAAAATGATTAGTGATAAGCTGGCGGTTAGCGGACCTGCCTATCCAGAATTCGAGGGTGTACCCATTCCAATTGGCATACCCTTCGGTATTTATCCCATGATTAGGGGCAGACATTCTGGTGTATTAACCCCTACCTTCACTTCGAGCGAAGATTTTGGTTTTGGACTAGAAGGACTAGGTTATTATAAGGTGGTCAATGATAATATGGATGTTACTTTTCGAAGTAATCTGTATTCTTATGGTGGTTGGAGTTTAAATATTAGTCCCAAATATTTAAAAAGGTACCGCTATTTGGGCGGTATGAATATCACCTTTCAAAATAATAAAACTTTAAATAGAAGCGGTGCCTCAATGGATGAATTCTCTACATCCAAATCGTTCATGATTAATTGGAACCATTCGCGCGATAACCGGGCCAGACCTGGAACCTCCTTTAATGCCAATGTTAATTTTGGTAGTACACGTTTTAATCAATCGCTATTAAATAATCCCATACAGAACTTTCAAAACCAGTTAAGTTCTTCTATCAGCTATTCAAAAGACTTCAGAGGGAAAGCTAATTTATCTATCAACCTCAACCACAACCAGAATAATAATACCAGGTTGGTAAACTTAAATTTTCCAACAGTATCTTTTAATGTATTAACAGCCTACCCTTTTCAGAAAAAAGATAGAGTAGGCACACCCAAATGGTACGAAAGTTTTGGTATCGGCTATAATGGCAACTTTCAGAATCAATTCTCTTTTTACGATACTGCCTTTAGTTTTAAGAAGCTGTTGGATACAGCACAATGGGGTATCACACATAATATACCCATTACTATTGCACTACCACAAATGGGACCAGTAACTTTTTCACCAGCTATTTCTTATTCAGAACATTGGCTTGCACAAAAGATTATTAGGAGCTGGGACAGTGCAAAACATAAGATAGACACTGCTTTAACGAAGGGACTTTTTACCACCCGACAAGTATCGTTTGGATTGAGTGCTAGCACTAGAATTTTTGGCACATATGCAATGAAAGATGTAAAGATTAGGCATGAGATCAGGCCTTCTATTGGCTTATCCTATTCGCCAGATATGTCTAGTAAATATTATTACAGAATTCAGGTAGATACGTTGGGCAATAAGTATGCTTTCTCGCAGTTTGATGGTATTATACCAGGTGGATTTTCGCCCGGCAGCCAGGGCAACATTAGTTTCGGGGTAGATAATTTGCTAGAGATGAAGGTCAAAGACAAAAAAGACAGTTCAGCCAGCGCCTATAAAAAAATAAAACTACTTGATGGCTTTGGTTTTAACTCTAGCTATAATATGCTAGCTGATAGTTTTCCCCTATCTACTTTTAATTTATATGCTAGAAGTACTTTGTTCGACAAAGTGAATGTTACTGCTAGTGCTACCTTAGACCCCTATGAGGTGAATAGCAGTGGATACAGAATTCAAAAGCTTACCTATGCCGATGGAAGCCTTGGCAGAATAACCAACGGCAATATAGCCATTTCTACGTCGTTTAAAAGCAAACCCAAAGACCCGAAGGCCGATAAAGACCGTATTCCTGTTGACCCCTTTATGACGCCCGATGAGCAACAAAGACAATTACAGTTTGCTAGATCTAATCCAGCCGAATTTACCGACTTTAATATTCCTTGGTCTCTGAATTTATCTTATTCTTTAAACTTTATAAAGCAGTTAACCTCAAACGCTGTGGGCTCCTATTCGTTTAGCACACAGGTTTATTCGAGTCTTAACTTCAGTGGCGACTTTAGTCTAACAGACAAGTGGAAGATGGGAGCCAATGGCTATTTTGATGTAACTACGCGAAAACTAGCTCAGTTCAGTATGTTCGTTACGAGAGAAATGCACTGTTGGAATCTAGCCATTAATCTGACGCCAATTGGCATTTATCGATCCTTTAGTATTACACTCAATCCAAAATCAGGAGTGCTCAGAGATCTGAAAATAAATAGATCTAGAACCTTCTCTAACTATTAGCCACATAAAAATCGCTCATTAATTTATATACTTTATCCTTCAATTCATTTGCCGAAATATCGAGAGAAGAAACGGGTGGCAGAAAATGAACCTCCACATGATGGGGCATCAGGTAAAAGGTTTTGTGTATGGGCATCGCCTTATTAGCGTGTAAAATTACTGCTGGAATAATGGAGGTCTTAGTGTCTACCGCCAACTTAAATGCACCCGCATAAAATTGCTTCATCGGCGCTTTGGTTCTATTTCTAGTACCCTCTGGAAATACAGACATATGCATACCTTGCTGCAAAACTTTTTTCATATCATCAAAACTTTTTCTTCTGCTTGCATCACTATTTCTATCCACCAACACCGAGCCTTTTTTGTAATACCACCCAAATATGGGCACCCTAGCAAACGATATTTTTGCAATGGTCTTATTAGCACCTGGAATAAAGGGCGCCGACAAAGTAACATCGAGTAATGCATTGTGATTGAATGTAACCACATATGCTTTCCCTTTTTCGAAGTTTTCTGTTCCACGCAGCACCGTTAAAGGACAACCAATTAATCGCAACCAAGTGCTAGTCCATATTTTGGCAATTTTAATAAATAGATATTGTCCTTTATTACCTGGTACCAGGTAACACAACATAGATGGGATATAGATGATCAGAAAGGTCAATACAAAACTTACTAACCCCCAAAATGCCCATATACGGCCAAAGATTTCTTTAACTATTTTCATAATGATTTTTTAAATATTCCAATCAATAGGATCCAATCCTGCATTCATTAATAATTCATTGGTGGTACTAAAATGCTTACACCCAAAAAAGCCAGTATGTGCACTAAAAGGCGATGGATGTGGCGCTTTTAATACATGATGCTTTGTTTGATCAATGAGTACTTGCTTTTCTTGGGCAAATTTACCCCACAACAAAAAAACAACCTCTTTTTTTTCATCCGATATTTTTTTTATGACTGCATTGGTAAACTCCATCCACCCAATTTTTGCATGACTAGCAGGCTCATTAGCCCTTACGGTTAATACCGCATTCAATAAAAATACACCCTGTTGGGCCCAATGGGTAAGATTGCCCGTTGAAGGTATTGGCATACCAATATCTTGATGCAATTCCTTAAAAATATTTACGAGTGATGGAGGGATAGCCACACCATTGGGCACACTAAAACTAAGTCCCATGGCTTGCTTTGGCCCATGATAGGGATCCTGCCCTACAATCACCACCTTCAACTTATTGAAAGGCGTTGTATCGAAAGCATTAAAAATAAGGGAGCCCGTAGGATAAATAACCACACCCGTCTCCTTTTCTGTTTTAAGATGTAAGGCTATCTGTAGGAAGTAGGCTTTTGAAAATTCGGCCTTTAATACTTCTTTCCAACTAGCTTCTAATTTTACGTCCATGCAAATATCATTTCAATGTTCTCGAAAGCGAATGTACAAAAACAAAGAGGAAGTGTTGGTAATTCGGGCTTAAGCAAGCTGAATTTGTTGATAGTAGACAAGGATGATTTATTTATACCTAATTAACTACTAATACTTTATACAGGAAACGACCGATGGCCCCCTTTTGTAAAAAAAGGGGTATTTTCCTGCATAAATATTCAGGGGTAGAATGATGGACTTTTAAAAGAACTATTCTACTTTTGTAGTAATGTTATCTGTAATACATAAAGCCGAATATGAGCCACTAGAGGAGAAAGAGTCCGACGTATTAGTCGACGCTATTCACTCATTTGGACTTATTGTGTGGAACGATGAGGTCAATACATTTGAATGGGTGATTACCACATTGATGGAGATATGTGGCCATAGCAAAGAACAAGCCGAACAATGTGCCCTTATTATTCATAGCCACGGAAAATATGCCGTAAAAACTGGCGATTACGATACCTTGAAGCCTATGTGCGATGCCATCACCGACAGAGGTATTGGCGCCACCATTGAAGAAATTTCTTCGGCAAAATAATTTTTAATACCGCTACCCTACCCTCACTGCTTTCACCAATGGTTGTAGACGCTATATTTGTACCATGCCTTTGTATGCTCTAAACGAATCTATTTGGTTTCCACCTGTTGAAGATGCCCTTCCAGATGGATTGCTAGCAATGGGTGGCGATTTAAGTGTAGAACGACTATTACTGGCTTATAAAAATGGTATTTTTCCTTGGTACGATGGCAATATACCACTGTGGTGGTGCCCCAACCCTAGATTTGTACTCTTTCCCGATGAGCTAAAAGTGAGTAAAAGCATGCAATTACTATTCAAGAAAAATGCTTTCCAATTCACCATCAACCAAGCATTTGAACAGGTGATACATGAATGCAAAGAGGCTAAAAGAAAAGAACAAGATGGCACCTGGATAAAAGACGAAGTGGAAGATTCCTATATAGCCTTGTATCAACAAGGCTATGCGCATAGCGCAGAAGCTTGGCATAATGGAGAACTAGTGGGTGGCTTATATGGCATCCGACTAGGAAAAATATTCTTTGGCGAAAGTATGTTTAGCAAAAAAAGCAATGCAAGCAAATATGCTTTTATCAAATATGTGGATCAATTAAAACAAGAAGGCGTGATACTAATCGATTGCCAAATATATACCGAACATCTAGAAAGTTTGGGCGCAAAGATGATCATGCGTCAACAATTTACCCAATTAATCCAACACCTCCTTTAGCTGCGAAAACCATACATTTTTTCCACATCACGTACAATTACTTCCATATCCCGATCGTCGCCTGAAGGGTTATAATATTGCTTTAAGCTAGTACCAAAAACAAAGGCTACTGCTTGATATAAGGTAACATTAAAGAGCCCTTTGTACTCTTCTACAATCTCATAACAACTATTCCCTGTTTCTCTGTAAATTAATTTCATGAGCACTTTTCCTTGGTAAATCGAAAGGTTCGTTAACTTGTCGGTAAACTCTTTCCTAAGCTCTCGCTCCCGCGAATGGATAATGGCTTTCCGTTGCTTTCTATCCTTTACATTCACGAGCCTTGCATTGATATCATTCATGATGCGAGAAGCCGTTTTTGCATAGGGATAAGTAATATAGATTGCATTGCGCAACCTAGTCCATTCAGCCCAGTGTTTTTTCCATTGTGGCGTTAGTTTGCCAATTACTTCTACAAAAGGCAGATAACTCATCGGAATAGTATCGCCGGCAGGCGTAACAAAAGCATAAACCTTTACTGTATCATAAATGCCATGCGTGGTCTGTGCCTTCATACCATCGCCCCAACCAATAGCGATAAAAAGTAAGATAGAAAAAATAATATGTTTATGTCTAGGCTGCATGAACAATAAAGTTAGCAAATTGCTTCTAGATTAATACGCCTAGCCCTAAAAAGCAACCTTTACCATTTGTTAATATTTAGGAACGCTTTGAGTAAGCAACACTTATATATTCAACAATTACACCCTTCTTAATCGATTCCCTTTTAGTCGTTGTAGAATCGCCAAGATAAATCCTAGTACCATGATCACTACCCCAATCCATAGAATATTAATCATCGGAAACTCATATACTTTCAAAGTAATCAAGTCGGTAATCGCATTACTTTCTCTGGTACTTACTTGAAGTTTTCCTGTTGCAGGATCTACTTTATCGAACCTTAATACTAAGCTTTGCGACTTCACGGTATCGGGCATTTGCCTTAAACTACTATCCCGAATAGCAATACCCGGGCTAGCCGCATACCTTCTACCATCTTTGCAAATAACCGTAAAATTAAGGAATACAGCAAGCTCGTCGGGAGCATATCTTGACCGCTGCTCAGCTGGACTTTTTGCTACATTATTCAAGATCATTAAGCCATTGCCATAAAACAAAGTGTCCCCTACTTTTAAATCATGTTTGCGATAAGTAGTGGTATCGGCTTTATTATTTTCTTCATAAGCAGATATGTATACAAAAATATCTTTGTACCAATAATGCTTCGACGATGGATTCGCGGCAAAGCCCTCCATACCCTTATTATTCTTAATTAGATCGGGATATAAGCTAAACTGGTCTTTACCATCCTTAGATTTAAAGTCAATTTCAAAAAAACGTTTTCTTTCTTCTGCATTAAAAGTGTCGCGTACATAGGTAACCATATATCGACCCATATCGGTTGAAAGGCCCTTGAATAGGGTAATATTTTCGCTTGGATCTTCGTTCTTGCTTTTTTGAAATACCGCAATACCCGTTGTATTTTTACTCAGCACCTCTTTCTTAGAAGAGGATAGTAGTACGCCAAGTAATACCAGTCCAAAGCCCACATGTGCTACAGCAGCACCTGCCACCTTAATCTTCCCTTTTAACACCAACCCTATATAGCCTAGATTGGCTACCACCGAATAAACGCTAGTAAAAATGGCCACATGAATAGCGACTAAAAAAGGAGTACCCGCTTTTGTAAAACTAATATTCCCCAACCAACTAATACATCCACTAATCAATAGTGATAGTAAGGTTGGCAACCAGATCTTCTTACTAAAAAACGACTTATCCGTGTCTTTGTATTTAAAATATTGCGTCGTAGCTGTTAGCAAGCCAATGATCATGGCAATAAATACTTGTATTCTGTTATAGCTTAACTCAGGATCTTCCGGAGGCGCTATATTGGTACCAAATATCTTATTATAGACCGGAACAGAGGTTTTTGCTACAATAACCGATGCCGATAACAATAATACTAGTGATCCTATAAACATCCAAAATTCGCGACTATAAGTACTTTCTTCTTTTTGAATAGAGGGAATGGATTTAAGTCGGAAGAAAAATAGGCTAAACACAGGAACCAGAAATACCAACAAAAATAAAATCAATTGCCAGGTCATGTCGGCCCCTGTAAAGGCATGCACCGAAGTGTCGCCCAAGATACCACTTCTCGTTAAAAAGGTTGAATAAAGTACCAATAGAAAAGAGAGCAAGTAAAAAAAGTAAGTACTGCGCAAAGAGTAGCCGGTGCTTTTATAAATCAGGTTGCAATGTAGTCCGGCAATCATAATAATCCAGGGCACTAGCGATGCATTTTCTACTGGATCCCATGCCCAATAACCGCCAAAAGACAAACTTTCATACGCCCAGGCAGCACCCATCATGATGCCTGTACCCAATACAGCACCTGAAAAAGAGGCCCAAGGAATTGCTGCTTTTACCCAGTCATGGTCTTTATTGATTAACCCTGCATACGCAAAGGCAAAGGGAATAATGGTAGAGGCAAAACCTAAAAACAAAACGGGCGGATGAATAACCATCCAATAATTCTGCAACAAGGTATTTAAATCGTTCCCTTCATGAATTCTGGGCAAGTTTAAATAGTCGGGATTCTGAAAAAGTACGGGTGCCTGCAATTGCTCCCTTAATAAAGCAAAAGGATTACTACCCACTTTTGTTTCAAAAAAATAAATGCCTATTAGCATGGTGGCAATACAGAATTGGGCAAAATTTATCACGGTCATTACGGCTGCTTCCCATTTTTTAGCACGCCATACAATGATCCATCCTAGCACACAATGCCAAATATTCCAAAGTAAGAAACTACCCGACTGATCTTCCCAAATGCAAGCCAGCAAGTATTTTGGCTGCAAAGATCTTGACGAGTGATTCCATGCAAAAAAGTATTCGAAATAATGATTAGAAACGATGAAATAGATGGTAATGAAAATAGACAATACCGCAATCGTTTCTACTAAAAAAGCAGCACGTGCAATATTGAGCCAGCTTTGCTTTTCATTAAGATCTGTAAGTTGATTAGCTCTAAAATAGGTAATGGTAGCAACCAAAGAAGCTACTAGAGAAAGTACTACTAGAAAGTGCCCGAGTTGTCCGGGTAATAAATGTTCGCCAATGTATTGCATCTGATAATAGTAGTTTGGTTAGTTAGTAGTTACTCCCATATTTTTGGCAGCAACCTTCGGATCATCTTTATACTTAGAAGGGCATTTTAATAGAATATCTTTACATTCAAAATGATTGCCGTCCATTTTTCCTTTGAGCACAATACGATCGCTTTTTTCCATGTCGGTAGGTTTCGTATTATGGTAAATAACTTTAACCGTATTTCCTAGGGTGTCGATAGCTGTAAAACTTAAATAGTTTGGATTTTTCACTGCATCATAATCTAGCGGCTGACTCTTATCTAATTTAGCTATTAGGTTTACAAACTTTCCAGGCCTTTGCTTGGCCGAAGCAATAGTTTCGTAAGTAGACAAATTGCCCGTATAACTTATTAAGATGGTGATCGCAGCAGCAATAAATACCAGGATGATGAGATGGGTCTTTTTCATTTGTCTTTTGTTTAGAAAGAACAAAAATAGTGTTAAATGGTTTACTAGAAATGACCAATTGCAGTATTCAAACAGTTTATGATTTGATTTTCAAGAATTAATTTGTGTTTAACCTAAGCAGGAAACGTATTTTTGCCTCCAACTATATGAGAACAGCAAAAACATACGACTTTATTATTGTACTAAAACAGGCCAATGCCTTGCGCGTAATTAATTGGGCATCAAAGCTCTTGTTATTTACAGCCCTGTTGGCACTTGTTTACCAAGCTTCTATCAATATTGCTCGAAACGAGCCTATTCAGCAACAATCGCTTTACTTTTTATTCTCCTTCATTATCATTGCTTGGTGGGCTTATTGTTTTTTGCAGGAACAACGCGGAGCTGCTTCGTTTTACCGATTTGCGCTCATGATAGCCGCATGGGGTTGGTATATTCATCCTCATACACATTTACTATCACTTTTATACCTTGCTGCGGCGGCAGTAGAGAAACCCTTGAAAATACATCCAGAATATGCTTTTGATAGCGAAATGATTATTCTAAACTCCTTTCCTCAAAAACAATATGATTGGAACGAAATTAACAATATCGTATTGAAAGATGGGCTATTAACCATCGATCTAAAAAACAATAAACTCATCCAAAAAGAAGTAAACGACGAGGTATTGCCTTCGGATGAACATGATTTCAATGAATTTTGCAGACAAAGGCTAAGCATAAAAAATTAAATAAATGCTTCCATAAGCCTCGGGCAAGATTTCACTTTATCACATCACAACTTATTATATTAGCATGTCTTTATCGCAATCTCCTTATTTATTATACTCCGATAGTAACGGAAACATTTTTGAAGATACTTCCTTATATGCCGTTGGCCGTGCCGGATGGGATGCTTTTCCTGTACCCAATGAAGAATGGATCGTATTGCCCGACGGAGGGAACTTATATGAATTACCCGGCCGTAAAGGCATTGGTATTGATGTGCTCAATGGCGAAATGCGCTTATGCGATAAGGGATGGGCTGTGGCCGCTTTTATTCCACCTGCCCATACCGGTCTGTATTTGGCAGCTTATGAAACGCAAGCAGATGCCCCTACATTACCCTTATTTTGTTATACCGCAGCAGCCTGGCTCAATAACCAGTTTTATGTACCTGCCGTTCGAATAGAAATGGATATCCGACAGGATTGTGCAGGCTACAACGACCAGAAAATAAAAACAGGAGCCGAAGATCTATTAAAGAATTTTTCGCACAATCGGCTTGTAAAACATTTAATGGATAACTGCTGTAATACATACAATTGTCCGGCAGCCAGAAATTTTGCACTAGGCCGATGGGAATGTCCGGTTCCTTCCTCCCCTGCCTGTAATGCCAACTGTTTGGGTTGCATTTCTTTTCAGCCCGAAGAAGAAACCATTGTTTCTACACAAGATAGGCTTACTTTTAAGCCTACTGCCGAAGAAATCACCGAGTTTACGGTGCCCCATTTATTACAAGCTCCTTACCCCATTATTAGCTTTGGACAAGGATGTGAGGGCGAGCCCCTACTAATGTGGGAAACCATTCGTGAATCTATTATTGCCATTCGTAAGCATACCGATAAAGGAAGCATTAATATCAATACCAATGGTTCTAATCCAACTGCGGTAAAAGCCCTCTGTGAGGCTGGATTAGATAGTATTCGGGTAAGTACCAACTCGGCCCGCAAACACATTTATACACCCTATTACCGCCCTAATAATTATCAGTTTGAAGATATTGTTGAAAGCCTAAAACTGGTGCGCGGTTATGGCAAATGGGCTAGCATTAATTATTTTGTTTTTCCAGGTATGACCGATAGCGTAGAAGAATATGAAGCCTTAAGAAAACTGATTATAGATACCGATTTATCGATGATCCAATGGCGCAATTTTAATATTGACCCCGATTGGTACCTAGGCCAAATAGGCGTTACAGAAATTGGTGAAATGATGGGCCTCAAACAAATGCAAGACCTTATACAAGAAGAGTTTCCGAAGGTTCAATTTGGCTATTTTAATCCCCCTATCGAACGCATCAAGGGTAATTATACTGCCGACTTTGCACACTAAATTCTTACATTTCTTACTAGCTTCTTACCGATGATGGGCTAGTGAGGCCACCTAAATAAGCAAGACATCAATGGAAGCAAGAAGTTTACTCATATTATGCATCGCCGCATTTATCGCTGGCTTTGTGGATGCCATTGTGGGTGGGGGTGGATTAATTCAAATGCCAATTGGTTTTATTATGCTACCTGCTATACCAGTAGCTACAGTGGTGGGCTCCTTGAAAATCCCCTCTTTTAGTGGAACTAGTTTTGCTGCTTTTCAGTACATCAGGAAGGTAACACTCAATTGGAAGTTACTTTCGATGATGATGCTCCTCTCCCTCTTGTCGGCTTTTGCGGGTTCGCAATTGCTCACCATGGTACACAATGATTTTATGAAACCTATTTTATTAATCGTTCTTATATTGGTTGCCATTTATACTTATCGTAAAAAGAATTTTGGGCAACAAGTAGAAAAAAATCATTCCCCCCGAGCACAGGTAATCTACGCTGTGTTGATCAGTATCATCATCGGATTCTATGATGGGTTTATCGGCCCAGGTACGGGTAGCCTCTTAATTCTTGCTTTTATTACATTCATGGGTATCGACTTTTTACATGCATCAGCCAATGCTAAAATGGTAAATCTTGCCACCAATACAGGCTCGATTGTTTTGTTTGTATTGAAGGGCTCGATCATTTGGAGCATCGCCATTCCTATGTCGATTTGCAATGCGTTGGGAGGAATGCTAGGTGCTAAATTAGCGATACATAAAGGCAATCAGTTTATTCGAATTTTCTTCCTGCTTGTAGTAATAGGAACACTTTTGCGCTTTGCTTACGACATTTTTTTTAAGCATTAATAGATACACTAAGGTTTGCCTATTTAACATAGCAAGCACTTTCAGGCCTTGCTAAAAGAAAGGCAACTACAAATTAACCCAACGACGATTTATTAAACAATAGCGTACAGGGTAATACTTTATTGAGGTCGGTGATATACTTCTTTTTCTGAATTAACTGAAGTAATAAATGAGCGGCCTCCTTTCCTATCTCAAATGCGGGTGGTACAATCACCGACAAGGGTGGATTCATAAACGAAACAAATGGACTATTAGAAAAGCTGATTACTTTTAATTGGTCGGGGATTTTTATATCCAGTTCATTACACAAGGTATATAGTTGCAACGTATATCTTTCCACCGACGAAAAAACACCATCTACCTGATGCTTATTAGCAAAAAGATGATGTAATTGTTTTAAAATATCTTCCGCAGATTCGCTAAACAGTATATACTCTTTTTTTTCAGGAATCCCTTTTAACTGTAAAGCATCTATATATCCTCTTAATCTTTCGGATGTTACCGAAATACTCTTGTCGATGCCTATAAACAAAATATTTCTACAGCCCTTTTCAATTAAATGCTTGGTAGCCGAAAAGCCCGACTCATAATCGTTACAAGTAATATGGGGTATGGGCAGGTCGTTGATACATCGATCAAAAAAGGTGATGGGTATTAACCCATTCAACCGACTAACATGCTCCACATAGCCCTTTGTATTAGACGACACGGCAGAAAGTACGCCATCAACCAGACCATTCTCGAGATAGCGAAAAATGGCTTCCTCGGTAGCCAAATGATCGTTCGTTTGATAGATCATGAGATTATACCCTTTGTCGTGAACAACCGATTCTATCCCATTTAATGCTAAAGAAAAATAAGAATTAGAAAGGTCTGGAATTAATACGGCAATATTCTTTGTTTTTGATAATCTTAAACTAGTGGCATGTGGGTTCGGCTGATATTTTACCTTGGCCGCATAGCTTGCAATTCTCTGTTTTTGTTCTGCACTTATTTCGTGACTATCACTCAAGGCTCTGGAAATGGTGGACACAGATACCCCTAATTCTTTTGCAATTTGCTTTTGAGTAATATTTGTTTTATTCATAATGCCAGAAATAATGCTAGGTGATGCTTACGTAAATATTCATCTAGTAAACCCTACAACAAAAAATTAAAAACCGGATTGCCTGAAACCTATGCCTTCCTTTAGAAACATCAGTCTGCTACTTGATAAAATCTTCGCGGGCCGGACTAAAAACATCTAGTAATATGCCTTCTTCCAAGCATTTAACGCCATGCATTTCGTTCGACGGAATATAAAATGCATCGCCTGTGGTTAATTGCTGCTGCTGGTCACCAATGGTAACTTCAAAAACGCCCGATTCAACCTGCGTAATCTGCGAATGGGGATGATTGTGTAGTGGACCCATTTTACCCGACTCGAACGACAGTCTTACCATCATCAAATGCTTATCATAAGCAATAATTTTACGCTGAATACCTGGCTCAAGAATTTCCCAAGCGATATCCTTATCTTTCAAAAAAACTTCTTGTATTCTACTAGTATTCATCATATTTAGTTGTATTTAATAATTCCAACAGCCGCTAATCATCGAGAACATAGTAGCAATCTCGAAGCAGATGGCATAAACCCTTCTTCCTTTGATAGCCGGCGTTGCTAAATTAATAAAAAATGCAGGTATTCAAATACCTGCATTTTTTAAAATAAGTATTTGGTTGTATTTTAACGAGCCATCCAGCCACCATCAACCACTAATACGGTTCCATTTACATAAGAACCTGCGGGTGAGGTAAGAAATACGACTGGTCCTTTAAAATCCTGTGGTTCGCCCCAACGACCTGCAGGAATACGTTCTAAGATAGACTTAGAACGTTCTGCATCAGCACGCAAGGCCGTTGTGTTATTGGTAGCAATATAACCCGGCGCAATACCATTCACATTAACACCTTTAGATGCCCACTCATTGGCAAACGCTTTCACTAAACCAGCCACCGCCGACTTGCTAGCAGTGTATCCTGGCACATTGATACCTCCCTGAAAACTTAATAGAGAGCAGGTAAATACAATTTTTCCAGCACCTCTTTCAATCATATCTTTTCCAAATTCCCTAGTCAATAAAAACTGGGCATTTAAATTTACATCGATTACTTTATCCCACCATTCATCGGGATGTTCAGCCACCGGCTTGCGAAGAATCATGCCCGCATTGTTGATTAAAATATCAATGACTGGATGATTTGCTTTTACTAGACTTACAAATTTGTAGAGGTCTTCTCTGCTCGAAAGGTCCACCACATATGGAGAAAATTTTCTTCCCAATGCCTTAACCGCCAACTCTGTTTCGCCACCAACAATAGATTCCATGTTGGATGCCCCAACAATATCAGCACCTGCTTCTGCTAAAGCTAGGGCCATTGCCTGACCAATACCTGTATCGCAGCCAGTTACCAATGCTACTTTCCCGGTTAATTCGAATTGATTTAGAATGCTCATTTGTATTTTTTAAGATTGAATGATTCGTACAAAGGTTTAAAAATATCCTCAAATTTATGCCATCGAATGGGATAATCTACGCAAACGTTTGCTTGCAATAGACATTCCTATCTGGTAAGCCCTTCATTGAGGCGCGGTCTTAATCGAACCTTCGACTTATTAAAAATATGTTGTCCTTTATTGATTCCCTTACGAATTTCTTTTTGTTGCTCTTCGGGCAAATGAATGGTATCTAAACACTCTTGACTGCAGCAGCCTTCAAAGCTGGTTGCACAATCCTCGCATTGAATGAACAGCAAATGACAGCCATCGTTTTTACAATTGGTATGCACATCGCAAGGCCTTCCACATTGGTGACAGTGAGCAATAATATCGTTGGTAATTCTCTCGCCCAAACGATCATCAAACACAAAATTCTTTCCAATGAATTTACTTTCTAGCCCCGCTTCTTTTATCTGTTTTGCATAATTAATGATGCCCCCTTCTAGATGAAACACATGCTTAAACCCCTGGTGTAGCATGAATGCACTTGCTTTCTCGCAACGAATTCCCCCCGTGCAATACATAATGATGTTCTTATCTTCCTGCCCTTTCATCATATCAATAGCCATGGGTAATTGATCGCGAAAAGTATCGGAGGGTACTTCTACCGCCTTTACAAAATGCCCTACCTCGTATTCATAGTGATTGCGCATGTCGATCACAATGGTATCAGGATCGCTGAGTAATTGGTTCATTTGGGCGGCATCCACATATTTACCCTTCTGGTGCATGTTAAACCGAGGGTCTTGAATACCATCAGCTACAATTTTATCACGCACTTTTACCTTTAATACCCAAAAGCTTTTTCCATCATCATCTACGGCAATGTTTAAGCGTAAAGCATTAAATCCGTCGATGGCATACAAGAAATCTTTAAAAGCTTCTACCGCATGTGTTGGCACACTAATTTGCGCATTAATACCTTCGGTGGCAACATAGATTCTGCCAAACACTTTTAACACTGTCAAGTGTTTGTATAGATAGTCTCTAAAAGCCTGAGGATTCTTAATCTCTAAATAATTGTAAAAGCTAATGGTGGTTCGAGGATCGGTCTCAGCTAATAGCCTTTGTTTTAACTCCGCGCTATTGATTCGGTTGTGTAATACAGACATCGCATTTAATTTTAGACATAAGCCCTAAGGGCCTATATTCCATGAATAAGGTGGACCCACTTGCAGGGTGGGCAAAATTGCTTGGCAAAAATAATCAATGATTGGCAACAAATAAAATGGAGCTAGAAAAAAGCTGATTGGTTTGCAATTGATCAGCTAACCTACAATCAGTCTGCCCTAATGCCCTCTCCTTCTATTTTTATGGTAATGACTTTTTTTAACCGGATGATCGGTAAAAAATACCTGTTGCACCTGTTGCGTCTTTTCGATCAAATATTTACGAATAAGGTTACCCAATAAAATTAAGGCCACAGCAAATAAACCAAATACAATGGGTATAAACTGCAGTTCTCTTTGTATAACTGTATAGACCATCATAATAAACAATAAGCAAATACCCTCGGCAATAACTAGATAAGGATAAAATTTTTGATGTTGTAGGGCAAATACTGCTACCAAAATGCTACCCACCCCAATTACCCATAACAGGATCCATCCCGGCAAACTATAGTCTGTAAAGGGCGTCCCCTTCAGGTCTTCTAGCATTAAGCGTAAGGAACGCCCATCGGGATCCACAATCAAAAGATACCCGCTCAAAAGGGCTGCTAAAGCAGTAATAAAAAGTATGGCAACACAAAGTTGACGAGCTGTTTTCATAGTGGCTATTTTACCCAAAACAACAATAAGTTTGGCGCTAAATGAATGATATTGGTCAGTATTTAGGAAAGAAGCTTTGGGTTAACCCATCGATTCATATAAAATTAATTACCTGCTTCTGAAACTAGCTGGTCGAGTATTTTCTTTAACTCCGCTATATCCGAAGGGCGGGGAGCATTGTCAGTAACCAATCTACCGGTTTTATCAAAAATTAAAAAACGTGGGATAGCAATAATATTAAAATAGGAAGCCCAGTTAGACTTGAAATTTTTATTAAGCAAGTAAGAATTTACGAGAAGGCCTAATCGTGTAGCCTTCTCTATCCATGCTGTTGGAGACCTATCGAAGGATAAATAAATAAGGTCAACCTTATTTTTATAGTTTTTTTCTATTTGTTTAGAAAAGGGTAACTCGTTTAAACAAGGCTTACACCAGGATGCCCAACAATCAATTACAATCGGTTTTTTATTGAATACATCTTTAAAGTGCAAAGATTTATTTGCTGTATTTATGATGGGGCTATTTAGCATCTCCGGCTCAGTGATTGGAGCTTTTATTACTTTGTGAGTATAGATAGAGTCAATCAAAGAAATATAACTAGGTGTTTTGCATAAGGACCTATACGCTTTTAATAGCTGCTTGATATAAGTTGAATCTTGCAGTTTCGAAAATTGCATGAGGTAAGTAAGTTCATAGTCCTTAATGTATTGATTTTTTATTGATTCATAAGTATGGAAAACACGATAAATAAACCTGTCTACTTCTGTTACATTATATAGCTGGCTAAGAGAATCTAATTTCTTATTACGAAAGAAAAGCGAATAGCATATTGTGTTTTTATACAAGTTTTCATTCTCTTGTCCTACCTCGCTTAAAAAACTCAATAATTCGTTTTTGAAATAATTAGTTTGTAAAAAAGCAGACCGATATACCTCCGAAGTACTAAATATTTTAAAAAAAAAGGCAGCCTTAATTTCTGAGTTAGCGATAACATAAAATTCTTTCGATAATTTATTTCTTAGGTTGTAAGCTTTCAAGTATTCGATTCTCTTTTCATATTTATTTTTTTCTTTTTCAAAGAAACCATCTACCGTTTCTTTCCGGGGATTAAAATAAACAAAATCATTGTGAAGGGCACCAGCTATATAAGCTAGAGAGTCAAAAAACATGGCTTCTTTATTGTGTTTACCCGAATAATTAAACTTAAATAACCAAGGTGCTAACAAACTATCTCTAAGAAATTTTTTCTGAGGCTCCAATCGGGTGATGAAAATAGAAGCAGTATCATTGGGATATAAATAGGTTTCGTGCATAAATCCATCTGCCACTAAAGCGATGCTTGGACTCGCTACTGCGTATTCGATGGTAGTTGTTACGGTATCTGCTTTCTGAATAAAATTTATGATTCTTGAGCTAATCTCACTACTATTATTTAAAGCAATCAATGGTAAATAGAGCCCTACTTTTAGTGTGTCGGGATGTTGAGGTGTAGATAATTTACTAAATTGAATAAAAGTGGTTTGACTAAATATGGAGGAAGCATAAAAAATAAAAAGAATAAAAAAATGCTTAAGAAATATTCTTGTACAATTTTTATATTGTAAACCATGATTTTCAACTACCATTTTATAACGGATACATGTTTCATCATGCGAGAATTTATCAAAAAAAAATAAGCATAATAAAAAGTTTAAAGATAATATGCACCTTCTGATCCAACAGTATTAGAAATAATGAGACATACTTAATCAATATTGAAAAAAAAGTATTTTTTAAATTAAAAAATACAGCACCAATTTAGTATAAAACTAGCTTTACAACAAATTATTTTTTTATCCAATCTGACTTATAAATAAAATTTATCGTACAATCGTTTCGATATCAGTTAGATTCGGCTGAGAAGCTTTTTTTGATGGTTGATCCAACAAAACCATACTAGACTTATACCTTTAAGTATTCGTTCAAACTATTAACTGCATTGCGTTTGCAATAAATATGTTTTATAGATTCTAGCGTTCAAGTGCCTAGATAAAAGGTACCCACCAAAAAATAATTAATAAACGAAAATTCAAAAATATAGGTGCACAGTATGACAAGTATATTTTAGAGCGGCTTTAAATGTTACAACTACGGAAAAATGCGCGGTGTGACTAGAGGATGTTTTCCTAATTTACTAGCAGCTGTCCATAATTACATTAGCTTATTTTGGATATTTACTAGTATTTACACTGATAGAGGATTTACGATTTCCCTTTCTAATCATTACAATCAATACAAAAATCCAAACATCCACAATGGCAAATCATTGCCTAGGGGAAATTCTAAACCATCTTTTACTACCCATGAATTTTTTATACCTGCAATCTGATTTTTTGATTTACCCTTACCTCCAACTTCAAAAGTATACTGATTGTCAACCAAAAAATCGCCTTGTTTTGGCATTTGAATTTTACTATTTACACTTAATTGCGACAAGAAAAAAGTTTCACGCAGATTCCCTACATCTACCTGCTGTTCTACTAAGGCATATAATAGGTTTGTATTATTTAGGTATATTTTTTCGGGCTTTTGTAAAACCGCTGTACTCTTTCCTGCGAGCTGTAATAATGAAATTAGTTTTGCCTGCTCCAAATAATTAAGGTAATTGTTAAGAGAGTTTCTATGTATGCCAATCTTTTCAGATAGTGTAACTAGGTTAGGTTTAAAGGGCACCTGTTGTGCAACAACGTAGAGTAGTTGTAATATCTTTTTAGCATTTCGTATATCAAAGTCTTTTAATTCTGCCATATCATATTCCACAATTGCTCTAATTAACTGATTTATTTTTTGATGTACAGATTCTTGATCCTCCATCATAAATGGATAATAACCTGTTTGTAAAAATTCATTAAAATGTTCTAAGGGGCGGAATGAATTAGGTAATAGTTTCTTTAAGCTCGTGGCCTCTTTTAAAATACGATCCAAAGAAAATACGGGTGACTGTATTTTATATTTTAGTGAGAGAAATTCACGGAACGATAAACCAGGTAATTCATATACAATAGCCCTTCGGCTTAAATCTGCTTCCTGTCGGCTAATATCAATAATCGAGGAGCCCGTAAAAATGATCTGTATGCCTGAATAAACATCATAAATATTTTTAATTTCTGTTGACCAGTTCTTGTATTTGTGTACTTCATCTAATACAAGCATTTTTCCACCTTGCTTATGAAATTGAGCCACAGTTTCTTTCAAACTGTGATTCGTGAAGTAGAGATCATCTAATGAAAAATAAGCCGCTTTTGCCACCGGCAAATCTTGTAGCTTCAACCATTGCAGCGAAAGGGTTGTTTTACCAGTACCCCTAGCTCCTTTAATTCCAATCAACCTATTTTTCCATTTAATTTCCTCAAACAGATACCGCTTAAAATCGAGAATCGTATTACTTACTAAATATTCAGATTGTTCTAATAAGGCTTTCATTTGCACATTCATTTGTGCAAATTTAAGTAATAATTGCACAATCAAATGTGCATTTTTATAAGATTTTTGCACAATGGAATGTGCATGATACGATGCATACGATTTAACCGAAATCGTTTTAACTCGGCAGTTCCCCTATTTCTTTCCATTGTTTATTTAGATCAATTCGTATTTGTTCCCCTTTTTATTATCACTCTACCCAACCTACTACCTAACCTGTTCGAGACTTCTTCGGATCATTTGCCTTACAATCAGAATAAATCTCAAATTAGCCTCGAAGAGGTCCCCAATAAAACCCTAAAAAAGAATAGGTTAGAAAAGAATTAACTAATAATTTAAACAAACGTTTGATTAATTCAAACAATTGTTTAATTTTGTGGCTTTAACAAACCAAGCATGAGTACAGACAAAAAAGAGCACTTGATGAATATAGCCATCGAGCTCTTTGCGGAAAAAGGTTTTGAGGGCAGTTCTATTCGCGACCTAGCCGCAAAAGCCGAGGTGAATATTGCCATGGTCAACTATTACTTTGGCTCTAAAGACAAGCTATTTGAGGCCATGATAGCGCATAAATCGTCGTACATGAAAGAACGCCTCGACGAAATAAGCAATAATACCGAAACAACCGAAATACAAAAAATTGATGCTATCATTGAAGTATATGTAAACCGATTAATCTCTCAACACCACTATCATCGATTAATTCATCAAGAGATCATGCTCCAACAAAGAGAAGATATACATAATAAGATTATAGCCATGTTTCATAGAAACTTGCAAATCATTAAAACTATTATAGAGCAAGGTATCCAGAAAAAAATATTCAAACCTGTTGACGCTGAATTAACCATCGCCTCCTTAATTGGCACCATTAATCAGTTGATGCTTTCAAAAGCCATGTGTGGCATGCTTTTGACCAAGGAAAAGGATTTTGATCCCTACACCGACGATAATTTTCCACAACGAATTATTACACACCTCAAACAACTTTTACACGCACATTTATTAATAACCTGAATGAACTAAAAAAAATAAAATCTGTTACTATAACCAACCCATTCTAAAAATAAATACGACAACAAAAATTTAATCCACCCAATATGACAACCAACGGCACAAAAAGAGAAAAGAAATCACCGGTAAAAACCATTGTAATTATTGCCATTTTATTAGTGGCCATATATTTTGGTTATACCAAAATACATTTTGCACTAACACACGAAACAACCGACAATGCACAAATTGAAACACAGATAACCCCTGTACTTCCTAGGGTTTCGGGCTATGTAAAAACCATTGCCATTAAAGATTATGACTCGGTAAAAGCGGGTCAACTGCTGGTGGAACTAGATGACGCCGAATTACAAGCCCAACTGCTTGAATTAGAAGCCGACTATAAAGAGGCGGAAGTAGATGTTTTGAATGCTAAAGCTTTACTAAACAATACCGTGGTTTCGTTAAAAGTAAATAAGGGCAATATCGACCTAACAGGCGTAAAAAGAAATAAAGCCTTAGAAGACCTAAAAAGAGACGAAAACCTTTTTAAAGACCAAGCCATCACAAAAAAACAATTAGAAGATAGTCGCTATAATGCCCAAACTGCCTTACAACAACTTGAAAATAGTAAAAGTGATTTATCTACTGCTGAAAGTAAGATTGCCGTTTTAAATGCAGGCATTGCTAAAGCAGCAGCTGCACTTCAGGTAAAGCAAGCCAAGATTGAACAAACAAAATTAAAGTTGAGCTATACCAAAATCTTTGCTCCACAAGCAGGAAAAATAGGAAAGAAAAACATTTCCGAAGGTCAGTATGTGCAAGCAGGCACACCCCTATTTTCGATTGTAAACGATACGACTTATTGGATCGTTGCCAACTTTAAAGAAAGCCAGGTAAACAAATTGATGCCAGGAAAGGAAGTATCCATTGAAATTGATGCATACCCCGAATTAAAATTAAAAGGTACCATTGAAAGCTTGAGTGAAGCAACGGGCGCCAAATTTTCTTTATTACCTCCCGATAATGCGAGTGGAAACTTTGTAAAGGTAGCACAGCGTGTGCCTGTGAAAATTGCCATCGCCGATATCAACAAGTATAAAGATAAATTACGTGCAGGATTAAGTGTATTTGTAACTATTGAAACAAAGTAAAGGACCCCTAATAGTAGAACCTTATTTTTTTTGACGCGTTCAATACAATAGGATTGATACCTTAAACATTCATTTATTTAGTTATACAACTTATGGCTACTCCTACAGGATTTGCGAGAACTATTATTGTACTTACCACGGTTACGGCGGCAGTGATGGAATTGATTGATACATCGATTGTAAATGTGGCATTAAACGATATGAGCGGAAGCTTGGGCGTGAATATTGAAGATATTAGCTGGGTAATTACTGCTTATGCCATTGCCAACGTAATTATTATACCACTAACGGGGTTTTTGGCCGAATACTTCGGCCGTAAAAACTATTATATCGCTTCCATGATCATCTTCACCATCGCCTCTTATATGTGCGCCCAATCTACTAACTTAGTTGAATTGGTAGCCTGGCGCTTTGTGCAAGGTGTGGGTGGCGGTGCCTTATTATCTACTTCTCAAGCCATTTTATTTGATGCTTTTGAACCGCAAGACCGCCCCATTGCTTCGGGCTTATTTGGGATGGGTATTGTATTAGGCCCCACCCTAGGACCTACCCTGGGTGGCTTTATTATTGATCATGGATCATGGCCCTTTATCTTCATGATCAATATTCCTATTGGCATCATCGCCACTTTTCTTTCTTTTACTTTTATTGATAAAAAAGAGGGTGAAGGCAAAAAGAAAAAGCAAATCAAGATCGACTATATCGGTATCGCCTTATTAGCCGTGGGTATTGGCTGTTTACAATATGTATTGGAACGAGGCGAAACAGAAGATTGGTTTAGTAGTGAAATTATTAGAAACTGCTCCGTATTGGCTATTATTGGACTAGTAGGCTTTATCATCTACGAACTAAAAATAGATCATCCGGCGGTTAATTTTAGGGTATTGGGAAACAGAAATCTGGCATTGACCACCATCTTTACCTTTATAGTGGGACTAGGTTTATTTACCTCTGTATTTGTATTTCCAGTTCTAGCACAAAGAGTACTGGGCTTTACGGCTTACGAAACAGGCTTAACGCTCTTAGCCCCTACCCTTATTACGGTCATACTCATGCCCATCATTGGTAAAACCATGAGTAAGGGGGTATCGCCCATACCTTTTGTAATCATCGGCTTTATATTATTTGCTGGCTATTGTTTTCTAAGCGCCGATGTGAGTCCGGATATTGGAAAATGGGACTTCTTTCTGCCGCTAGCATTAAGGGCAGTGGGCATTAGTATGGTGCAGTTACCCCTCATTAACCAAGCCGTTGCCGGATTGGAACCCAAAGATTATGCAGCAGGTATATCGCTCAATAATATGATACGACAACTAGGTGGTGCTTTTGGTATTGCCTTAGCCAATAACTATATCGCTACTAGATCGGCACAACATCGCTCCGACTTAGTAAGTGCAATACCCAATGGCTCTTTTCAATTAAATGAGCGCCTACAAACAATGTCGCAGGCCATGATTAGCAAAACCGGCGATGTTGCTGGAGCACCCTTAAAAGCTTTATCGATGCTCAATAATTCGGTAGATAGACAGGCTAATTATTTAGCCTATCTGGATACCTTTCGACTCATTGGCATTTTCTTTATTATAGCCTTACCCTTAGTTGTTTTTCTAAGAGTAAAGAAAAAGTCGGCTTCTGAGTTAGCCGCCACGATGAAAGCTTCTGCTGAAGCACATTGATCATAGTAAAAAACAGATCGCCGAACAAGCAACCATCAATCAACGGATCCTAAAAAATAGCATGATGAAAAAAAATAGTATTCTATTCGCCTTATTACTTTCTACAACAATTACCATGGCACAGGTAAAAGTAAATACCGAATTGAAAAGCCTGATTACCCAATCGTTTAGCTACTTCCCAAAAGTGAAAGAAGTAGAAAATACAGTCCGATTAGCACAAGACAAGATTGAACTTACCCAGCTCAATAAACTACCCGATGTTACTGGAGATGCATCTTACAACTTCGTAGAGCCCAAAATTGTTGTACCCCTAGGTGGCACTGATTTTCAGTTTGCACCCGTACACAATATTAGCGGCGCCGTAAATGCGTCGTATTCTTTATTTGACTTTGGTAGATTAAAGGCAAATATTGAAAGAACAAAAGACGATTTAGCCTATGCAAAGCACAATGTAGAGAATGTAAAATCGCAGTTAGCTTTTCAGGTAGCCACCGTATATTACAACATTGTTTACTTGCAAAAAGCCATCATTATTCAGAACGATGTACTCCACTTTTTAAACGAAAACAAACAAATCGTTGAATCGAAATTAAAAAATGGAGATGCACTCAAAATAGATCTACTGAATATTCAATCCAATATGGATGCAGAAGAAAACAGGAAGGTAGACCTACAAAATTTATTACAGAAACAACTCAATTTACTAGCATATACTACCGGCTTAAAAGAAAGCAAGGGCACCGATTTCGACTTTGAAATAGCCCTCTCCGATGCAGCAACAGGACTTAGTACCGCAGAGGCATTGAATGTTGACTTTCTATTAGCAAAGGATAAAATTAAACAAGCACAAAGCGATTTAAATATTACAAAACTGAACGACAAGCCCTTCATTGGATTGCACGCAGGTGCAGGCTTAAAGAATGGTTATGTACCAGATGTGTCTACAGTAAAGTTTAATTATGCAGCGGGTGTATCGTTCTCTGTACCTATCTATACAGGAGGCAAAACCAAACAACAAATAAAGTTGCAAGAAAATATGGTTAAACAAAATGAGTTAGCCACCCAATCTTTAAGTAGTAACTACAAAAAAGATATTGATCAAGCATTAACAGATGTTAAAACAAATTACGAACGCATTGGTAATACTGTAGGCCAGATTGAAGATGCAAAATATGCGCAACAACTGGCTGCTTCCCGCTTTAAAAATGGTGTAGGAACCAACCTAGAGTTAACCAATGCCAGTACCAATGTACAAAGAGCCGAGTTAACCAAATTGCAATACGAGTTTCAACTATGCTTAGCAAAACTAGAATATGCCAAATTAATAGGTGTTCAATATTGGTAAATGGAAGGAGGCTTGCCGGGTTGAGCATCAACCAAAGAAATCAAATAAAAAAGAGAGGAGCTTCCTCTCTTTTTTATTTGCAGTAATTAGTAAGGTCTCCATTATATCGATAGAATATTTACTATCTTTTTGGGTGCGAATTCAAAAGCTCTTTATGCAATGGGAAATACTGCAAAAGAAGCTAAAGATGCTGCAGTAAAAGGATTGCAATTATGAATGAAGCATCACAATCAAAAAAATATTCCTACCCTATTAAATGGAACATTCGATATTGTATTTCAGTTTGACACGCTAAGTCTTTTGCCTATTATAAAGAAATTTTCACCAATGCTGGATTTAAAAAAATTACAGGCAATAATCAGAAACAAATTCAACATTATACTAATGGCCATAGAAAACCAAGACCCACAGAAGCAAAAAATACAAACTGCTTTACATCAATTGGGTAGCGAACTGATGGCAATAGAACGATGGTTAAAAAACGCTCTTAATTTAGCATTAGTTCTGGATAGGATCCAATTCTACCTGAACCCTAAAAAGAACTACTTAAAAAAGAACCTGATGGTAGCTGATGGTATATCATGGTAAAAAACACAAGATTCAAATTATTTTTATGACTTATTTTTTAAAGATCATATAGACTCATTATTTAAATTGAAGTAATATGTTGATTTAGAAGGAGCCTTTTTAAACCCTCCAATCATTATAGCCACCTTATATTATTTCAAAATTTGAACATTAAACTTCTTGGCACTACATAATATACAAAACTGCAAAAAGCAGCATTTTTTTCAAAAAAAATTATTTCTACCCTAATTAAACCTATAAATTAGATTTAAAAGGTCAAATATGTCATTTTAACCTTCCCTCTAGATATTAAAAACGCATTTTACTGTATTTAACCGCATTTTTTTGCACAAATTATTTTTTTGTTACTATTTTTTTACTATTTTGCTTTGACTAAGACTAACGAAACGCTTAAAAATTGATTGCCAAGTATAATATTCTTCACTACCTAATTATAGTTGCTACTTGATCCAAAAAAATCAGTAGCAATAAAGTTTTTTTAATCACTGATTATTTAATAAATACAATTAACTAATTATTAACACTAAAAATTGCACCATGAAAATGAAACATTCTCAACTACCGGAGAAATGGAAGAATCTTTTTTTGCTGATGGTATTTAATTTGGTAATAATAGCCTTTAGTTTTGCACAGGTTCATATTACCGGAAAAGTATATAGCAAGAATGGAATTACGGACCAATCTTTTTCAGTTACAGTAAAAGGTACTACCTACGGAACCAATACTGACAAAACGGGTTCATACAAATTAGCTGCACAATTAAAAGCAGGAAAATATAATTTAGTCTTCTCTTCGGTTGGCTACCAAACAGCAACAGTTCAACTAATTGTCGGTTCAAATACTGAATATGTAGTTGACGCTGAGGTAACTGAAGAAATTTCTAAGCTAGATGAAGTAGTAGTTACAGGTGCTTCTGCAGGCACAACTCGTAAACAATTGGGTAGCTATGTAAGTACCGTAAAGGAAAATGAGTTAAAAAATGGTGCTACAAGTAATGTTTTATCTGCATTACAAGGCAAAACGGCGGGTGCACAAATAACACAAAATTCAGGTGATCCCGCAGGTGGCATATCAGTAAAACTTAGGGGTATCAGTACCATTAATGGTTCTACAGAACCGCTCTACATTATTGATGGCATCATAGTCGATAACTCAACAACTGGTGTTACTAATACACAAGCCGGATACTCTACAGCAGGATCTATTGGTCAAAATAGAATGGTAGATATAAATCCCAACGATATTGAAAGAATAGAAGTGTTGAATGGTGCAGCGGCAGCGGCTATTTATGGTTCAAGGGCTAATGCGGGTGTTATCCAAATATTTACAAAAAAAGGGAGTACCGGCGCTCCACAAATTAGCTTTTCCTCTTCGGTAAATTTCAATGAGCTTAGAAAAAAATTAGATGTAAATATGGCGGGCACTAAATGGGGTGGCGATCCTATGTTAAATACACAAAATAACACTGCTGCACCTACGGGCATCTCATTAACGCAAACTGCTGTTAACCGTTATGACTATCAGGATTATATTTTTAGACAAGGCATCGGCACCGAAAATAATGTAGCAGTAAGTGGAGGAAAAGAGAAAACCAAATATTATACCTCTGCCTCCTATTTAAGCAATCAAGGTATTATTAAAAACACAGACTTTAATAGATTTAGTTTCCGATTAAATTTAGAACAAGAACTAGCCAAATGGGCAACTTTTAATGTTAATATGAATTATATTAATAGTAACACCAATGAGAAACCCGATGGCAACTCTTTTTATTCGCCCACAAATGGTGTAACCATTATTGGCAATTACTATAATATACAACAAAGAGACGCTTTAGGAAATTTACAAGCGGTAGGGGAAAAAGGTCGTGTAAATCCAGTTTCAATTATTGAAGACATAAAACAAAAACAACAAACCAATAGAATTATTACAGGCGCTGGTTTAAAAATTACGCCAATCCATAATCTTAGCCTTGACTTCCACACAGGTATCGATAATTATAGTCAGGGTGGCACTACTTATATTCCTCCTTATGCATATGCAGTTAGTACTGCATTTTATGGCGCAGGAGCTCCAGGCACAACCGCCAATCAAACATTGAACGGCTATTCTAGTGCCGCAACAAATAATTATTTCCAAATCAATCATGACATTAATGCAACTTATAATTGGAAAATAAATCATAACCTTAGTTCTGTAACACAAGTAGGTTATTCTCTACAATATCAGAAAAGTAATTTTGTTTTAATACAAGGACAAGGGTTAGCACCTTTTATTCAAGCTGTTAATGGTGCCAGCACAATTCTTCCAAGTGCCGACATAAGAACGGAACAATCGATTTGGGGACAGTTTCTTCAACAAAACTTCAAATATAGAAATCAGTTCTTTTTAACAGGTGCTATTCGCTTTGATGGATCCTCTGTGTTTGGCCCCACTGAGCGTAACCAAGTCTATAGAAAATTAAGTGGTAGCTATGTTATTTCTGGTACTGACTATTGGTCTAGACTGGGCATTTCAAAATGGATAAATCTATTGAAATTAAGAGCTGCCTATGGTGAATCAGGAAACCTATCGGGTATCACTCCCTACTCTAGATTCAATAACTACGCTTCTAACCCCTATTTAGGAGTAGGCATTTTTCAAACCAGTACACAATTAGCAAATACAGGTGTAAAACCTGAAAGACAAAATGAGGTGGAGATTGGAACTGATATGGCCTTTGCTAATAATAGAATTAATTTTACTTTTAACTACTACCAGAAAAAAGTAAATGACTTATTAATCTCTAGGGCAATTGCACCAACGAATGGCTTTACTAATTTATTAGATAATATTGGATCCCTACAAAATGAGGGTTACGAAGTTGTGCTGAATGCAGTTCCAATAAAATCAAAAAAATTCTCTTGGGACATGACTTTGATTTATAATCATAATCAAAATAAAGCATTGAACATAGGCCAATCGATTATCTTAATTTCAACCGATAATGGAGGTGCGCCAGTAGGTATTTTACAAAATCAACCCATTGGTGTTTTCTATGGCACTTTCTTTGCAAGAAACACGGATGGAAGTTTATTAAAAGATGCCAATGGATGGGTATATACCGAAAAAGGAACCCAAACAACGCCAACAAGCTTCACAACTTCAAGAGATCCTTTATCTGGTTTACCAAGCGGTACTGCTTTACAAAAAGTAATCGGTAATCCCAATCCAAAATATACTGCAACACTTACAAATGATTTCAACTATAAAAAATTTAGTTTACACATTCAACTAGACGCCGTTCAAGGAGTTGATGTATTTAATGCAGACTTTAGAACTAGACAAGGAGTAGATAACGGCACGGTTGCACAACAGGAAGATTTGGGACAGATTCCTCATGGATTTATTGCATCAGCATATCAAGTTGCAGAATGGAGAGTTGATAATGGCTCTTTTGTTAAACTAAGGGAATTATCAGTAAGTTTTGATTTAGGCAAGACCAAATATACTAATGACTTATCTGTAAATATAGGTGGAAGAAATTTGATTTCTTGGGATCACTACAAAGGATACGATCCTGAAGTGAATGCTACTGGCCAAAGCACTATTATGCGTGGCATTGACTTTGGTAGTACCCCCGCGCCAAGAGTAATTACTGTTGGAATTCGTGCTAAATTTTAATTAAATAAAATAAAAATTATGAAAAAATATTTTAATAAATTTATAAAAGAAGTTGGCATATATAGTATCGCCTTACTAGGTTTTATATCGTGCAATAAGAATTATACCAATCCGGCTGCAGCAAGTTCATCGCAAGTTCTAAGTTCGGTGACTGGAATTACCGGCGTAGCCTCTGGACTACAAAACTGGTATACTACCAATAGAGGTGGTTTAGTATACAATATGATTACTTCAAGTGGCTTATTGACAAATGAAATTTATGTAGTTAATTCTGGTAACACCGATGAAGCTCAGTTAGGAACCGGAGCTGGCGCTGTACAAAATACCAATAATATAGTAACTGGCATGTGGACAGTAGCCAACAAGGTTGTGTATGATGCCGACAATATCATTAATAACATAAGCATTGTTCCAGATAAGGGATATGCAAGTGGACTGATTGCGTATACTTCTATTTTCAAAGCAATGGCAATTGGCGATATGGCAATGTTCTGGGATCATGTTCCTGATACAGTTGGGCTAAACGTTAACTTTGTAACAAGCACCGCAGGTTACAATAAGGCTATAGCCATCATTAATAATGCTTTAAGCGTAATTGCAGCTACGCCTATTAGCAGTGCTTTCCTTTCTAGCATACCAGCAGGTATAGATATACCAAATACATTATATGCTTTAAAAGCTAGATACTCTTTATTTGCTGGTAATTATGCCGATGCACTATCGGCTGCAAATGCGGTCAACCTAACAGCAAAATCAGTTTTCAATTATAGCTCCACCTATAGTAATCCTATTTATGCTACTGCAACTTCTACAAATAACGTATTTCAATCAACTGATTCTACTCTAGGTTTACCTGTTGGATTGCAACCCAATTTAGCCGACAAAAGAGTTGCTTTCTATACTACTATCAGTAGTAATCCTCGTTTTAGAATTAATGGATTCTTTTCGGGTGTTACACAAGCAATTCCTATTTATTTGCCAGGTGAAATCATGCTAATTAAAGCAGAATGTTATGCCCAACAAAACGATCTAGTAAATGGTTATGCCCAATTGAATAATGTGCTTACAAAAACGGCAGCGGCAGATCCATTTGGTGTGGGTGCAGGCTTAACTGCTGCAAGCGTTATTTCGCAAACAGATCTATTGAATCAAATTTATCAAAACCGATGTATTGAACTATATATGTCAGGACTTAAACTGGCCGATGAGAAAAGGTTTAATAGAGCAACAACCGAACGTAAGAGAAGCTTTTTACCCTATCCATTTGTAGAGAGAAATGCTAATTCAAATACCCCATCAGATCCAGCTTTCTAATTTATGTTCCACATTTATTTAATAAAGGAGCCTTAAAAAAAGGCTCCTCTTTTGTGTTATTTAATAAAATATATAATGAGTAACTTTATTAAAATCACTGAACAATCGTCGAATTATAGGCACTTAGAAAAAATGTCAGTGGAGGAGATCTTGACAAACATTAATAATGAGGACAAAATGGTTCCTATTGCTATTGAAAAAGTTCTTCCTCAAATTGAAAAATTAGTATCGATTATTAGTAATAAAATGTTAGCTGGCGGTAGACTCTTCTACATAGGCGCCGGAACAAGTGGTAGGCTAGGCATAATTGATGCGAGTGAATGTCCGCCAACTTATGGTGTACCACATGGTTTAGTAATAGGCATCATTGCAGGTGGAGAAAAGGCAATAACAAAGTCTGTTGAATCGGCCGAGGATAATACTAAACAAGGTTGGAATGATTTAAAACAACATGAGGTCAATGAAAAAGACGTAGTCATTGGCTTGGCAGCAAGTGGGGCAACACCTTATGTAATTTGTGCATTGGAAGCCTGCCGCAAGCATCATATTATAACCGGAAGCATTTCGTGTAACCCCAATTCTCCACTTAGCTTTGCAGCAGATTATCCAATAGAGGTTTTGGTAGGACCAGAATTCATTACGGGCAGTACAAGAATGAAAAGTGGCACCGCACAAAAATTAGTGTTAAACATGATTTCAACAGCAGTAATGATAAAGTTGGGAAGAGTAGAAGATAATAAAATGGTGAATATGCAACTCACAAATGTCAAGCTAGTTGACCGCGGTGTTAAGATGCTAATGGATAGACTAAAATTAAGCGATTACGAAAAAGCAAAAGAACTATTGTTGAAATACGGTAGTGTAAAAAAAGCTGTTGAAATAATTAAGTAGCTTTTGGGTAGCTTTATTAACTGCATTTATGAATGGCCTAAATCTGGTTAATTAAACCTAAAAAAATATTGCCACTATTCATAAGCCCTTTATCCTGCTACTATAGTCTGGAAATACGCTAGCACTATGCAATTCCATTAAACAGGTGCAACAATCCTAGTTAACTAAACTGCCCTACCAATTTCAACTATGCTTAGCTAACTAGCATATACCAATTAATTAGCGTTCAATATGGGTAAATTGAAGTAGGCTTGCCGGGTTGAGCATCAACAAAGAAATCAAATAAAAAAGAGAGGACAATCCTCTCTTTTTTATTTGATGCATGATGAATTATTGAATAACTATTAGAGAAGCCTACTAGCATAACCACTTAACACTCTTTCAATTAATTCTGCCCTTACCCAATGAATCAAATTTTACAACATCTTCAATGGTAATTAACCCATTCATGAAAAGACGAAGAATGGATATGACTCATAAAACATCTGCTATTATTATCTAACTATTAAAGTAATTTTTTCAATATGTTATTAATACTATAAATGAACTTCATCGATATAGAATTTGCATACTATGCCCAAAGCTTTCTTTTTAAATTAACTTAATCTTGCCTATATTTTTACAAAATAGGTCAAATTTTATAAAAATCTTTCGCCGCTTTTGTATCTAATGTTACTTTAAAAATTCACTTTCTAGACTTTTTAAAATATTTATCGCTAAAAGCCTATCGTTTCATTCAGCTAATAATGCTTGCTAATCCTTCAAGGACATCCTTATTTTGCATTAAACCAAAGAGGTGTTTTACTATCGGGCGAAGCATTGTAGTTAATAAATAGCTCCTCTCCTTTTTTCACTTCTTTCACCACGGTGATGGTCATCAGATTTGTATCAAAGTCCATATCATAATCGCAGTTGGCCGAATAGTCGTGATTATACATCGAAATATAGCCAAGACCAAGTGCCCCCATCTTTCTTGTTTTACCCCATTCAAAAATATAATGGAATAGCTTAGTTGCTTCAATAGCTTTACGCTCAGCAGCAGTAAATAAGAGTACAGGTGATATTTCAATTACCGTACCTACTTTAAGACTTTTAGTAGTAAATACACCCCTTCCGCCTTTTTCTTTTCCAGACACTGTAACAACTAAACAAGGTAATAGCATATAAATGAATTGATTAATTGCGACGAAGATAATGGAAACCCTATTTGAAAAATTAAAAAATAGGCGTTTAGTACAAGAAAGCACAATTATAAAATATTGAATAACAAATAATTAAACAGGAAAGCGGGTCTAGCCTCGTTAGATGGATGGAATGGGAAGGGAATTTAGGAACCCATCAACGAACCAAAAAAAATATACTTATAGATTATTATTAACCAATCAAATACAATTGTTTAAACGCCTCGCTTGTCTTAAATATTTATAATATGATAAAAATCATTTATTTTAAATAAAAAGAGAGTCTAATTTTGTACGGCGTAAGCAATCGAATGATAGTTGCAATTTCGACGTGCATGAAAACTTTATTTTATGCGCATACGGAACATAGCCCCCCAAAAAAAGTAAGACAAGACTCCCAACTTACTTGATAAAAATTAGACTGCTCGTATAAAGTGGCGCGATACAAGTTCCAAAGATTTTTTAGTTAAGCTTTATGAGCCTGTATGGTAAAAGTATTGAGCTAGATGAACTGCAGCTGATACTAGCAATTTTAAAAAAGATAATAGCAAAAATTATATAGCGAGTAAAATAAAGCCGATTTTGGGAGTAACACCCAATTCATTACACGCAAACTGGTGAATCAAAGTTGGTGATAGTTATAAAGCTATTAAATGCATAATACGAAAAATATAATCATAGTATTGACAAAGGTGTTAATCACTATTTCTTCATTATCCTGTTGAGCTGCATAGGCCATAAAAATCTGGAAAAAAATAAACATTCTGAATGTCAAATTTTAATTTTAGCAAAATTTATTGGTGATTCAGTTACTGTAATGATTAAAAACATGGGTATAGTGATAAGTCTAATGCGGAACTTTTTATTAGTATACAACAAGGTGCTAAATCTATTTCAAAATATAGAGAAGCTATTTTAATGGATTGAGCAAAAAGATGGGCATGGTTAAACTATCGCAATAATTTGAATTTTTATACTTGAATAGTGCTAAATTATTAGATAGCAAGAAAATAATATAGTCTTGATTAAATAAAAGATGGCTTCAATAACTAATTCAGAATGGAATCTTATTAACTGGACTTTTAAACGCTATACTCGTAATTAAAATTTATATGAAATATATTTTAATTGTGTTTGTATTTTTACTAGAATACACTTTTATAAAAGCACAGATTCTAGCGAAAACTAATAATCCAAACATTAAAGAAATTCTTACTAGTCTTAAAAAAAGAGAAATAAGTGATCTTAAAAGGCATAAAGGATGGGAAAATTTAATTAACATACCTGAATTCACTACATTAATAATATCTCACGATAGTATATACTATTTCGGATTTAAGAATGCCAATAAATACCGAGATTCGATTTTATGGTTTATTCAGGATAGAAAAAATGAATGGAAATTAAAATATTTTGCTTTAGCACTCATACAGGGTTTGTGTATAGAAGACTACTTGCCGGTCATTGATTCGGTCTATGGTTTAGTAGACAAAAAAATAAGATTAAACCCCAATAAATACAAGCAGAAGGGGATAAAACATTATACGTATTCGAATTATCCGGAACTTGATTTACTCTATTTCGCTTTAGATCAAGATGGATTAAGTAAAGAGGTTTTCTTTAATTATAAAAACCCTAGACTTATACTATTGCTAAATAAAATAAAGGAAAATAAAATTTTGCCCCCAGAATTTAAAGACCTATGCGATTCGATCCTTTCGGGTTTATTATACAAAAATTTTTCTGAACCAATTGAGGGATTTGATTTTTTAGTCCCCCTATTTAAGTGTGATACGAGTAGTAAAGAATAAGAAAGTATTGAGTGGTAACAAATTAGATTTTGATCTTTCAAATTTCGCAGCCGGTATTTACCAATTACAAATAACCGATGGTGGGCATATGATAATATTAAGTGTGGCAAAACAATAACGCTAAGTAGAAAATGAACTAATCCATCAACAGATAAAAGCTGTTTTAGGAGCAGCACTAAACAAGAGGAAAGATATGACCAACCTCATTTTTTAATTCTCTATAAAATTCAATCTTTGCGTATCAAGAATTATTCATGGCTACCTTTCTTTTCGACAAAATAATATTTGGTCCTTTAAAAAGCAGAAGACTAGGTACTTCACTAGGCATTAATTTATTGCCCCTAGACAAGAAGGTTTGCAACTTTAATTGCGTGTATTGCGAATGCGGCTGGACAGAGACCATGGCTAGTAAAATAGTATTACCCAGCCCCGCAACCATCAGAAGGGCTCTAGACAATGAATTAAGCCAAATGCGGGCCGAAAACCTAGCATTGAACACAATTACCTTCGCCGGCAATGGAGAGCCTACCATGCACCCCGATTTTGCCCAGATGGTTGACATCACCATTGCACTAAGAAACCAATACTTCCCAACAGCCAAGGTTGCTGTACTCTCGAATGCATCCTTTATCCGAAAAACTGCTGTATTTAATGCACTTCAAAAAGTAGATCAAAATATTCTAAAATTAGATGCTGGCAGCCAAGCTACTTGCATGGCTATCAATAAGCCAAACCAACGCTTTCAACTAGCCTCATTGGTAAAATACATGAAAAAATTTAATGGCAACCTAATTATTCAAACCCTGTTTTTAAAAGGAAATGATAACAATATCTTTTTCAATAATGCAAGCGAAAAAGAGCTCAATGCCTGGCTGGAAATTATCCAAGAAATGAAACCCAAACAAGTCATGATTTATTCGCTTGAAAGGGATACGCCTGCTCGTAACTTAGAAAAAATAACCAAAAAAGATTTAGATAAAATTGCAAAAAAAATAATGGCGCTAAACATCGAAGTACAAGTAAGCAGCTAACCCAATCACTAAAAAGCCGAAACAAAATAATTTGTTCCGGCTTTTTAGTGATTGGGGGAATTTTACGCTTATAAGGTAACGCCACTTTTAAAAATAGCAATTTCACGAAAGCCTGCTTTTTCATGACCCGCCTTCTCGCCACTAGCAATGCGAATAATTTTATCTACTAATTCTTCTAGTCCCTGGTCAAAGGATTTATCTTCGGCTAAAGGGCCGGCATTATAATCGATCCAATGGGGTTTATTTTTTGCCAACTCCGAATTAGTGGCAATTTTTAAAGTAGGTATAAAACTTCCAAATGGTGTACCACGACCGGTTGTAAACAATACTATATGACTACCTGCAGCACCTAAGGCAGTGGTAGAAACTAAGTCGTTTCCGGGAGCACTCAATAGATTTAACCCTTTGGTTTGTAAACGATCGCCATACTTTAATACATCTACTACCACCCCATTGCCTCCTTTTTGAGTACAACCCAGCGACTTATCTTCGAGTGTTGTAATACCTCCTGCCTTATTACCTGGCGAAGGGTTTTCGTAAATGGGCTGTTTAAGATCAATAAAATATTGCTTAAAATCGTTGATAAGATGCACTGTTTTATCGAATACTTCTCGATTAATACAACGATTCATTAAAATTGTTTCGGCACCAAACATTTCTGGCACTTCGGTTAAAGTAGTAGTACCACCCTGACTAATTAAGAAATCGGAAAAATAGCCTACCAATGGATTGGCCGTAATGCCTGATAACCCATCGGATCCACCACATTTCAATCCCACTTTTAATTCAGCGATAGAGATGGGCTCACGTTTATCCTGTATCATCTCTGCATAAATCTGCTTTAATAAGGTTACGGCTTCAGTTACCTCGTCTTGTACTTTTTGGGTAGATAAAAACTTAATTCTACTCGTATCAAAATTTCCCAAGCCAGCGGCAAACTCATCAATCTTATTGTTTTCACAGCCAAGACCCAACACCAATACCCCACCTGCATTAGGATGCATGGCAATATCGGAAAGTATCTTCTTGGTATTTTGATGATCATCGCCTAATTGTGAGCATCCATAGTTATGTTTAAACACTTCAATACCATCGATACCATCAGGGTTTACTTCCGCTTTAAACTCGCGAATAATTTGCTCTGCAATACCATTTACGCAACCTACGGTAGGAACAATCCACATTTCGTTACGAATGCCCACTTCACCATTCTTTCTACGGTAGCCATTAAAGGTTAGGTCTTTTTTAGGATGAATGCGTTCATTAAACTGAGGATGATAGGTATAATCTATTACGTCGCCCAGCTTTGTTTTTACATTTTGAACATGCACATGCTCGCCAATTGCAATAGCGGCTGTTGCCTTACCAATAGGATAACCATATTTAATGATATCTGCGCCTTCGGCAATTGGGCTTATCGCAATCTTGTGTCCTTTTTCAATATCGTTTAATAAAACAATTTCATTGCCATCTACATGGATAGTATCGCCCTGTTTAAAATTCTTTAAGGCAATCACAACATTATCGAGCGAATGTATTTTAACTAGTTCTTTCATGAAGATTGTAGTTTGGTTTTATAACAAATAAATTTTAAACAAGTTTGATGGCTTGCTGCATTCCTAATTTTTCGATATGAATAAGGTGATTGGTAACAGCAGCAGTAAGTGCTTCTACTTCATTTAAATTACACTTCCAGTTTTTCTCGTAGGCCAACACCGTTGTTACCACTGCCTGAATCGAAGCATCTGTTCCATCAAAATGACTCCATGCATTTTTAAGCAAGTCGATCAAATCGGCATCATCTTTAATAGCAATGGTTTCTTCGCCGCGTTTTCCCTTATAAAAGGCAATGGTTGCTGCAAGCGAAAAAGTTAAATGCTTAGGCACTGCTCCTTTGCGTTTAATATATTCCAACACAGAAGGCAATACCCTTGTTTCGAACTTTGCCCAGGAATTGAGCGAAATACTCATTAGCAAATGCTTGATGAATGGATTAGAAAAACGTTCTAATACGGCAGCTGCAAAGTCTTGAAGTTCCTGTATGGGCAGGTCTAAGGTTGGAATAATTTCTTCGAATAATGCATCTTTAACAAACTTACCTACTACCGCATCTTCCATTGCTTCTCTTACTGTATCAATACCATATAAATAAGCTACTGGCACCAATGCCGTATGTACTCCATTTAAAATTCTAACTTTTCTAATCTTATAAGGAGACACATCTTTAACGTATAAAACATTCAATCCAATAGAGGGAAAAGGAAGTTCAATAACTAATGCCTCACCTGCCTCAATCACCCATAAATGAAAGGGTTCGCCTTCCACCACTTGTTTATCCTCGTAACCAAGTTCAGCGGTAATTTCTGTAATTCTATCTTTGGGATATCCAGGCACAATTCTATCAACCAAGGTATTATTGAATGTACAAGCATTATTCAGCCATTCGGTAAATTCGGTTTCCCATTTCCAATCGGCCGCTAATTGCAGTATATGCTTTTTAAGATAATATGCATTTTTGTCGATGAGCTCGCAAGGAATAATGTGCATACCCTTTGTAATATCGCCCTTAAACGTTTTATAGCGATGATAAAGCCATACCGCCAACTTAGCCGGATAAGAAGCAGGTGGTGCGTCGCTAGGCCGATCCTCTGCCCTATAGGAGATGCCAGCTTCGGTGGTATTAGAAATAACAAAACGCATGGTTGGGTTTTCGGCTGTTTCTATGAATGCGTTGAATTGAGTATACGGATTTAATCCTCTACTAATTACATTAATGGTTTCGTGATAATTTTCAACCTTACCATTTTGTAAGCCCCGTAAATACAAGGTATATAAACCATCTTGTTCATTGAGCATATCAACCATTCCCATCTCAATAGGTTGAACGACCACAATCGAACCATTGAAATCGGCTTTTTGATTCAATTCATTAAACATCCAATCTACAAAGCAACGGAGGAAGTTTCCTTCCCCAAACTGTAATACTTTTTCTGGATATTGACGATAATTGGCAAAATTCTGTTTAGACAACTGCATAATCATTAGATTTTTGAGGCTTTAAAAATACAGTTAGAAAGGTGAAAACTATACCAAACTACACGCATTTATTAATGGGAACGATTGCGTTGGGTATGGTGAATAGCCTTTATAGACAAGAAGTATTGAGAGATTATCGATAAAACAACTTGAATCTCCATCCCCCCTAGATTGCACAATAATGCTAGCTTATTGGAATAAAAATAAGCCCTTCCAATACCCTAAAATGAAAAATAAACAAAATAGCAGTGTTGAAATTAAAGGTAAAAAACTAGCAGCTTTTTGCCGTAATTGTCCAATAATTAACGCAAGAAAGCGCAAGAGAATTGAAAGGGAAGGTTTTTAGGAAACTTAAGGTATTTTTTTACTGTATTTCAAGCTTTTATATCCACCAATGCCTTGAAAATTGAGCAAATAATTGGATATTGCGGTCTCATTATATAACTGAAATTTTATGTGTGGAATTGTTGGCTATGTTGGACCAAGAGAAGCTTATCCTGTAATATTAAAAGGATTAAAAAGATTAGAATATCGTGGCTATGATAGTGCTGGTGTGGCATTAATGAATGGTGGTTTAAAAGTATATAAAAAACAAGGAAGAGTAGCAGAATTAGAAGAAAGTGTAATTGGGAAAGACCTTCATTCACACATTGGTATTGGACATACCCGTTGGGCAACACATGGAGAACCTAGCGATAGAAATGCACATCCGCATTTGAGTAATAGTGGTGAATTAGCCATGATTCATAATGGTATCATTGAGAACTATGTTCCCATTAAAAATGATCTACTAAAAAAAGGCTATACTTTTAAAAGCGACACAGATACAGAAGTATTATTAAATTTTATAGAAGATATAAAAAAACATAATAGCTGTAGTTTAGAAGAAGCCTTACGCATTGCACTCAAACGTATTGTAGGTGCTTACTGTATCTTACTTATTTCGAACAACGATCCGGAAACAATTATAGCAGCGCGCAAAGGCAGTCCCTTGGTCATTGGCATTGGCAAGGGTGAACACTTTTTAGCGAGTGATGCATCGCCCATTATTGAATACACCAAAGAAGTAGTGTATGTAAACGATTATGAAATAGCCATTGTTAGACCCGACGAATTGATTCTAAAAAACCTAGGGAACGAAAAGCAAACACCCTTTATTACTAAGCTAGATATGGAATTAGCAGCCATAGAAAAAGGCGGCTATGAGCATTTTATGCTGAAAGAAATTCATGAACAACCAGAAACCATTCATGATTGTTTGCGTGGCAGGTTATTACCAGAAAGTGGACAGATCATCATGAGTGGCGTTGACGACCATATTAAAGCCCTTACAGAGGCACAGCGCATGGTAATTGTTGCCTGCGGAACCAGCTGGCATGCTGGCCTTATTGCCGAATATGTAATTGAAGAACTATGCCGCATTCCGGTAGAAGTTGAATATGCAAGCGAGTTCCGCTATCGTAATCCAGTAGTAAATAAAGGAGATGTAATTATAGCCATTTCGCAAAGCGGTGAAACTGCCGACACCCTTGTTGCATTGGCTAGTGCAAAAGAAAAGGGGGCCTTCATATTTGGGGTAGTGAATGCCGTAGGTAGTAGTATTGCCCGCCTAAGTGATGCTGGAGCCTACTCGCACGCAGGACCGGAAATTGGAGTAGCGAGCACCAAAGCCTTCACTGGACAACTTGCTGTACTTGTAATGATGGCCTTGAAAATTGGCTATGCAAAAGGCACGATTGATGAAGACCGATATATAGCCCTATTAAAAGAATTGCAAGCAGTTCCCGATAAAGTAAGGGCCATTTTAGCCGATACTTCGAACATTGAAAGAATTGCCAAGAAGTATAAAGAGGCACAGGATTTCTTATTCTTAGGCAGAGGTTACAATTTTCCTGTAGCCTTAGAAGGTGCACTCAAACTAAAAGAGATTTCCTATATACATGCCGAAGGATACCCTGCCGCAGAAATGAAGCATGGACCCATTGCCTTGGTTGACGAAAGTTTACCCGTGGTATTTGTTGCCACCAAAGACTCTTACTACGAAAAAATAGTAAGTAATGTACAGGAAATTAAAGCACGCAAAGGAAATGTTATTGCTGTTGCCACCGAAGGCGATGCCATTATTCCAAGCATGTCGGATGATGTGATGTTTGTGCCAGATGCCGATGAAATTATTGCCCCCCTACTAAGTGTTGTGCCCCTACAATTACTTAGCTACTACGTTGGTACTGCTAAAGGCTTAGATGTTGATAAACCTAGAAACTTGGCAAAAAGTGTTACCGTAGAATAAACCAAAAACTTATCCTAGCAACACCGCTTTCCTTGTTTTTCAAATAGCATAACTCCATAGTATCGAAGGTCTTTATTGAATAAAGAAAGCACCCTCCTGCTATGAGACCATGAATGCTTGTTTATAAAAAATATAATAACCAATGACACAAAATATTATTCAAAAAACAGCAATCGACTCTTTGGGCTATGGATTTATCTCGGAGAAATATATTCCAGACGGGAAAGATGAATACTATTTACGCGATTTACAAAATAGAAGTGGTATCTATTACAGAAAACTGACCGCTTATGAGATTGAAGTACTTGTGCGTAATAGAAATACGAGCAGTGATTGGAATATGATATTGGTATCGGATGCATTTAATCCGGAATTGGTGAAAAACTGTAAGTTCTTCGGATTGGTGCGTATTGGAAAACTAGAACCCTTCTGCCTAGGATTTAGTGACTTAAAAACACCCGTAGGCTTATACAATTCAACCATCATTAGTTGTGATCTTGGCGACAATGTTGTGATTGATAATGTGAACTATCTGTCGCATTATATTATTGGCAATGAAGCAATCATTGTTAATGTGAACGAATTGGTGACCACCAATCATACTAAATTTGGGAATGGCATTGTAAAAGAGGGCGAAGACGAGGAAGTAAGAATATGGCTAGAACTCTGTAATGAAAATGGTGGCAGACGTGTACTTCCTTTTAATGGCATGTTATCGGGCGATGCCTACTTATGGAGCAAATATCGAGATGATGAAGTATTACTCGAAAAATTTAAACAGTTTACCGAAGCGGAGTTTAAACCCCAAAGAGGCTATTATGGCAAAATTGGAGATAGAACCGTTATCAAAAATTGCTCAATCATCAAAGATGTATGGATAGGAAATGACGCCTACATTAAAGGGGCCAACAAACTAAAGAACCTAACCATCAATTCGGGGGAAGAGGGCCGTACTCAAATTGGAGAAGGATGCGAACTAGTGAACGGCATCATTGGCTTTGGATGTCGCTTATTTTATGGGGTAAAAGCAGTGCGTTTTATTATGGCACCGCATTCGCAACTAAAATACGGAGCTAGACTCATTAATTCTTATCTAGGCAATAATGCCACCATCTCTTGCTGCGAAGTATTAAATTCACTCATTTTCCCTGCACATGAACAACATCATAATAATTCTTTCTTATGTGCTGCCGTAATTATGGGACAAAGTAATATTGCGGCTGGTGCCACCATTGGATCGAACCATAATTCAAGGGGCGCCGATGGCGAAGTTATTGTGGGACGTGGCTTTTGGCCAGGCCTCTGTGTTAGCATCAAACACAATTCTAAGTTTGCTAGCTTTACCATTCTAACCAAGGGCGACTACCCAGCCGAACTAAACATTCCTATCCCCTTCTCTTTAATTAGTATTGATCAGAGTAAAGACCAACTAATTGTGATGCCGGGCTACTGGTTAATGTATAATATGTATGCATTGGTGCGTAATAGCTGGAAATATATTGACCGTGACAATAGAACCGAGAAAATACAATTAATTGAATATGATTATTTAGCACCCGATACCATCAACGAAATGTTTGCTGCACTAACACTCATTGAAGCGTATACCGGTAAAGCCTATCACAAAAAACATGCTCCAGCTAAAGCATATTCAAAAGAAGAAGATATACAACAGGGTAAAAAATTATTGATGAATGATAATGCCTTGGTTGATGAATTAGAAATCATTGCAGACAATTTTGAAAACCTAAAACGAAAAACAGTACTCATCAAGGTCAGAAAATCGTATCGTCTATTTAAAGAGTTCATACAGTATTATGGCACCACTCAGTTCATGCAGTGTATCAACGAAAATAAGCTTCATGCGCTCGACGAAATCAAAGCTGCAGTGCCTAGCAAACTAAATAGGGAAAAATGGCTGAATATTGGCGGACAATTAATGCCTGAGACGAGTGTTAACCTGCTAAGAGAAAAGGTAAGGTCAAATAAAATACGATCATGGGAGGGCGTACATGAATTGTATGCAGAAGAAGGAAGCAAATACCCTCAACAAAAACTAAAGCATGCACTTGCCTCCTTACAAGAAATAACGGGCAAGAACCTAAAGAAAATAGATGCATCAATGATTACCGAATTAGTAGATCAAGCCTTGGCTACTAGATCGTTCATTACTGCAAGCATTTATCAATCAAGAGAAAAAGACTACACGAATCCTTATCGCAAAATGGTATACGATTCAGAAACCGAAATGAACAATGTAGTAGGCGAATTAGAAAACAACGCTTTTATAAAGTTGCAAAAAAAAGAATTAACCTTATTTAAAAAACAAGTAGCTCAGATAAAGAAGAAACTAGGCTAAAGCAGCTCTTTCCTTTACCCAGCTTAGCACTAATGCTAATTGCGATTCGCGCGTTAAATGACTATTGTCTAATTCAATGGCATCATCAGCTTTGCGAAGCGGACTGATGGCTCTATTACTGTCGATCGAATCGCGCAAGGCAAGGTTGTTTTTTACCTCCTGAATATTGATGTTCTTATTCTTTTCGTATAATTCCTTAAACCTTCTTTCTGCCCGCACGTCGGGGTGGGCGGTTACAAATATTTTAAGCTCTGCATGCGGAAACACAGTAGTACCAATATCTCTTCCATCCATCACAATACCTTTCTTCTCTCCTAGTTGTTGTTGCTGGGCTACTGCAAATTCACGTACTTCTTTAATAGCAGCCACTTCACTAACCATCTCACTAATTTGCATATTACGTATTTCGGCTTCAACATTTTCGCCATTCAATAACAAGTCGCTAGTACCCTTGGCATCATTATAATCAAAATTGAGTGTAATATTTTTTAATGCCTGAACTACTTCCGACGGATGGTTCCAGTTGACCCTTTCTCTTAAAAAAAATAAAGCGATCGCACGGTACATGGCACCACTATCAATAAAAATATAATTCAATTGTTTAGCTAATTGTTTAGCCAATGTGCTTTTTCCACACGACGAAAACCCATCAATAGCAATCACTATTTTTTTCATTTCGCAAAGATGAATTATTTTTTTTATTTCGTAAGAAGCTGTTTATGGGCCTGTAAAAAACAGTTGGGCTAGCCCAATAGCTTACAGCAACCAATAACCTCAACGATTAGAACATATAAGCAGACTAGCTAGAGGAGAGCAAACAAAAATCCCGCCTCAAGAGCGGGATTTTATTCACAATTTTTCTATTACTAGGTTCTTTATTTTTTGTTGTAGTTCAGCACTAACAGGCACTACGGGCAGCCTAAACTCATTTTGAATGAGCCCTAGTTCGTACAAAAATGCTTTTACACCAGCCGGGTTATTTTCAACAAATAGATAATCATATAATTCAATCAGCGCTAAATGCTGTTTACTAGCTTCAGCAAAATTACCTTTTAACGATTGTCTAATAATTTCGGAAAATTGCTTAGGTATACAATTAGCGGCAACACTGATCACCCCATCAAAACCTAAGGCTATTTGGGGTACACTCAAAGCATCATCGCCACTAACCACTAAAAAATGGTCAGGTTTTTCTCTAATTATCTCCATGCATTGACGAATATCGTCATGGGCTTCTTTAATCCCTGCTATATTGGCTACTTCATGTGCCAATCGTAGCGTGGTAGTTGCAGTTATATTACGCCCCGTTCTACCTGGCACATTGTATAATAAAATAGGTTTTGGCGACTCCGATGCCAATGCTTTATAATGCTGAAAAATTCCTTCTTGGGAGGGTTTACTATAATAAGGCGACACACTTAAAACTGCAATGGCTTTATCAAGCGGAAAGGAATGTAGGGCTTTAACGATTTCGTTGGTATTATTACCACCGATGCCCACCACTACAGGAACTCGATTATTCACTTTCTCGAAGGTATAGGTTGCAATATCTTTTTTCTCTTCCTTATCTAGGCTTGGTGTTTCGCCCGTGGTACCAAGGGTAACCACATACTCCGCTCCTCCTTCAATCACAAAGTCTATTACTTTGCCCAAAGCAACAAAATCAATATCTCCATTAGATTTAAAAGGCGTTACCAATGCAACACCAGTACCCTGCAGTTGAGTATATACCGACATTTTAATATTAAATATTTAACTAATCAATTTATTTTACAAATAAAAATATACATTTCTACGCAAAGGTAGAGGGTATCTAGTATTTCTTACAATCCTTTGACTGGAGGAAAACCGATTTGAACTTATTGCGATTCGGCAGCGTCGTAGCTTACTTCCTCCCAGAAGCCCATATTACCAAATTTTTCTATTCGGTTATTGACTCTTTGTTCGGGGTTAAGATCTCTGATTTCGTTGAGATTCTTGATGAGATAAGATTTTAGTCGAGCAGCTGCATCATCATAATCCCAATGAGCCCCACCAATAGGTTCTGGTACAAGCTCATCCACTAATCCAAATCCTTTCATATCGGAAGAAGTGAGACGTAGTTGTTCAGCAGCAACTTCTTTTTTATCCCAGCTACGCCACATGATTGCACTACAATTTTCAGGAGATATAACGGTATACCAGGTATTTTCTAACATTAATGTTCTATCGCCAACACCGATACCCAATGCGCCACCGCTAGCACCTTCGCCAATGATAACAACAATGATGGGTACTTTTAAACGAATCATCTCATAAATATTACGAGCTATGGCTTCACCTTGACCTCTTTCCTCGGCTTCCAGTCCTGGATATGCGCCAGGAGTGTCTATAAAGGTAATAACGGGCTTATTAAACTTTTCGGCTAGTCGCATTAAGCGAAGTGCTTTTCGATAGCCCTCGGGGTTAGCCATCCCGAAATTTCTTAATTGTCTAGCTTTTGTATTGATTCCTTTTTGTTGACCAATGACCATAATGGTTTCACCGTCTAATTGAGCAAAGCCGCCCACCATGGCTTTATCATCTTTTACGTTTCTATCGCCATGAACCTCTACGAAATTGGTAAACATTTTTTGAATATACTTAAAAGTATATGGTCTATCGGGATGACGGCTTAACTGAACTCTTTGCCAAGGAGTAAGGTGGTCGGTTATTTCTTTACGCTTTTCAATAATTGCATGCTGCAACTTTTGAATGGTATCATCCATATTAATTTTGCTCTTCTCAGCAGTTTGCTTCAATTTTTCAATTTCTTCGTACAGTGTTTTAATAGGCTGTTCAAAATCTAGAAACTGTCTGTTTGGATATTCTGGCATAAAATCGATTTAATATTAAGAGTGTAAAATTAAGGGTTCAAATTTTTTTTATAAAAGATTTGTTTATGAGAATACTATACCCTTATCTTTGCCGTCCCGAAAACAGTAGTAATCTACTTCAGTAAGGGAATGGATCGGTAGTTCAGTTGGTTAGAATGCCGCCCTGTCACGGCGGAGGTCGCGGGTTCGAGTCCCGTCCGGTCCGCAAGCTTAAGACTAGAATCGCGCAGAACTGAGCAGGAGTGCGAACTCCAAAAAATAAATGCTCACCAATGCACCCAAACTCACTAAAATGCTCACCGATTTCGGTGAGTTTTTTATTGCGCCCATACTCACTAAAAAAATAGAGTACGTGCAATAAATACAAAACCTCAACTTCTAGCGCATTGTATGCGCTAGATTGCCCAACTCTTCCCCTATTAGCATTTTGGCTGTTTTTATATTAAAATACCTTTGTAAAAACTTCAAAAAAATGAATCAATCGAACCAAAAAAGCTTACAAAAACCTCAATTTCTAGTTTACCCGAAACGAAAAGCGGTCACACAAACCGAAGCAATGCTATATATTAGGGTAACATTTCAGTTTGTTACTATCGACAAGAGCTTAGGGCTTAAAATACCCTTTAAGCAATGGGAAGATGCAACTACCCCACTCGCCAGCAGCCCATTTCACCAAATAAAACTTGAACAAAGCGTAGAGGAGCATAAACAAAAGATAATGGGATCCTTTTTTCTGCTTAGCCAAAATGGAGCCGAACCTACCTTGCGTGAGATTATGGATATGGCTTTCCCAGATAAAGAAAAGCAGACCTTCTCCTTCTTCTCAGTGTTCGAAGACCAAATCTTAAAAAAGGAACGAAAGCTCACTAAAGCGGGTCAACGATCCAATATTGGTAAATATCGAAGCTGTTTAAATCATTTACGAGCATTTGTAAAGCAAGAATTTAATATTAATCAAATTTCCTTTAATCGTATTAACGAAGGTTTTATCGATGATTTTGAAAATTACCTGAGGACAACCGGTGGTAATGGGCATAATTCTACCATGAAAATGCTTCAAATATTCAAGAAAATTTACTTGATAGGTGTCAATAACAGATGGACCTCACGCAACGCCTTTGCTGGCAAAAAATTAACCATGAAAGATGTTGATATACAAGTACTCACAGACAGTGAACTTCAAAAGCTTATTGAATACCTACCAGAAAAGGCTTACCTCAATAAAACAAAAGGTCTCTTCCTATTTACCATATACTCAGGTATTGGCTACATTGATGTACAATACTTAAAAAGAAAGCATATTGAATTAAACCCTAATAGTGGTCAGTATTTAATCCGAAAGCGAAGAGAAAAGACAGGAATTGAGTTCATGGTCCCCTTATTTAATCCATTAAAAGCATTACTCAATCAATGGATTCCCAACTGGGAGAACCTAGCTGCTGAAACAACACTAGCACCCAAAATTTCTAATCAAAAATATAATGAATATCTAAAAGAATTAATAGCTTTAGTGGGTATTGACAAACGAGTAACCACGCACATTGGTAGACACACTTTTGCAACAACTGTTGCGCTGGAAAATGGTGTTCCCATAGAAAGCGTTTCGAAAATGTTAGGCCATTCAAAAATGTCGCAGACACAGAAATATGCAAAAGTGACTGCCCTGAAAATTGAAAGAGAAACAAAAGGATTATTTGAATTATTAAAATAAAAGTAATGAGTACAAAATTTCTGATTAAAAAAATCGACAACGAGATTAAGAATTCAATTAATAGAATCGAAATTAATCAAATTGTTTGTACCTCAAATGAGGCCATAACAAAAAAATGGGGGATTAAAGAAGTAGAAAAACACTTGCGTAGTGGAAAGCACAATAGAATTGATGTCAATACCGCTATATTTTTGAATGATTTAAATAATAAATCAATTACTACTTCTGAGGATGAACGGGACGCACTAGATAAGCAAATAGATAAATCATTTAAGGTGCTATCAGAAAATTTCGAGAAGCTGATTCCCTTTGGAGAAAACCTCTATGATTTAAATGAATGCGCTAGAAGTAATATTATAAAAATAGATGAGGCAATTGCATCTCAAAATTATGATGACTGGCTTAAACGTAAGGACCCAAGAAATAATTTAACCACTTTCTTTTTACTAATTAAAAAGAACCAAATTCCGTTTTCAGAAATGTCAATTGATATCACTAGCAGGTGTATGCATCTGATAGATTTTGAATTCAAGTATAGACGTCACAAACTACAACAACTTAAAAACTTCTTGGTAGATATTTATTCAAAATACCTGTTACTTCCAAATTTAGAATATTTACCTACTATAAATTATAGCTGTACGCAAACAGATATATGCGAGCTAATTATTTCTCTAACTGGAGTAATAGAAACTAATAATGAATATGAAAAATCAAAGGCAATTCTATTAAGCATTTTCGGGATAACCAATATACAGTATAATAATGCAATGAATCAAATAAGAAAAAGAAAGAAGGAAAAAAGTGTTTTCACTTTAAAGCTTTCGGAAAATATCAATAAATTACCATCTAAGAAATAAGATTTCTGATTAATAAAATTTTCATATTGTAAGCAAAAGAACCAACTATTTAAAGTTGGTTCTTTTGCTTAATAGCAGCCTATTAGAATTATAAATTTGTTCTTATTATAAATTAAAAAATTAATTATGAACAAACAATTAGAAAATCAATTTCTAGAAACAGTAGAAAAAAAAATTCAAGAGCTAGTACCAAAGTATTCAAGGCCTGCAAGTGAAATCATTCTTGATGACGTGGACCTGCGTAATTTGCTTAAAGTAAGCAGGCGAACTACCCTAAATTATCGCCAATCTGGTAAATTAATATACCACAAGGTTGAAGCGAAAATATTCTACTTCTTATCGGACATTATAGTATTTATCAAGTCAGCAGAAACTGACTATTCGAACTAATCATTAAACCAAATAATATGACCATCAACTTAAACCATGGCAATCGCCTCAGAAATCCATTTGATGCCAACGAAACAAAGAAAGCAAGAGTAAAACGGGTATATGCAGAAAAAGAAACAAAACTAGACCCTTGTTGGCCTAATAGGTACCTCATAAAAAAATTAATCGCTAGGTTTGGCGCCTTCAATGAAATAGACCCTGATATAGCTTTTATAGATGGCTTTAATCAAAAAGTGTATAAAGAGGTAATCATGATACAAGGCCAACGGTTTTATTCTGTTGGTAGCTATGCCTTTTCCATTTCAAAAAACAAAAATTTAATAGTATGCAAAATCTAACAACAATGAAAGCTTCTTGGGATGATTTTTATTACGAGGTATATCCTGAAGAAATTATTACTACCCATAAGTTACCGGTTACAAAAAATACAGGGTCTTCCAATATTGGTTGGCTCTACCTAAGCATTGCAGTATTAGTTGTAATTGGAGTTACTTTTTACGTTAGTGCTAATGCAAATCTAAAAGCCACAGCTAAAAATAATACCCCCGATGAAACAAGCTAGTCTTATACCAAGAATAGAGATAATAAGCCGAGGTACCCATTTCTAAATACATTATTATTAAAAAGTAACTAGTCTTATATATTAGTGACGCAACGAGAATGGCAGAAGAGGCCACTAGAAAGCGACTATTAAACTGTTTGTATGGATGGTATAGTTATCAAGGTTAAACAAAATGGTAAATTCATCAATAAATGTATTTACTTAGTTATTGGTCTAAAAAAATGGACACAAAGAAGTAATCGGTATGAGGATGGCAGGAACTGAATCTGCCTAATTTTGGATCAGTGTATTGACAGATTTGAAGGTTCGAGGTATAGAAGACATCTTAATCACATGTACGGATAATCTTAGAGGGTTTAATGATGCTATTAAAGGGGTATTTCCACTGACGGTGACACAGCTCTGTATCGTCCATCAAATTAGAAACAGCTGCAAGTATGTGGTATGGAAATATCGAAAGGTTTTCTGTGCAGATCTAAAAGAGGTTTATGCAGCAGCCAATAAAGCGACAGCTGAACATGCGCTTGCTGCTCTTGCCAATAAATGGGAACATAAATATCGACATGCTATTCAGTCCTGGAAAAACAATTGGAAAAATCTCACTAGCTATTTTGATTTTCCTGTTGAAATTAGAAAAATTATCTGTACTGCAAGTGTCCCTAAAAATCGGACAGTTTTTGGGGAGGAGGTCAATCTTTAGAATTTAATTCGCAAAAAAATAATCAAAATTCTTACTCTGTTATTATTTAAACAATATATTTATTATATAAAAATACATATATTAGCACTGGTATCATAATACTTAGTATGCTACAGTTATTTTAAATTTTGCATATAATTGTTATGGCTAATGTTAAAACAAATAAACATATCAAATAAAATCAAAAGACTATGACAATAAAAGAAGCTGTATTAAAGAGTCTAGAAGATATAGGTGGATTGACTAATTATTTAGAAGTTTGTAATAACATTATTTCGAAAAATTATTTCAACTTCGGTGCAGCAAGAACCCCCAAGGCAACAATATCGGCGTCCTTAGGTGAATTTATCAGAAATGGCGACACTCGTGTAAAAAGAATAAAACAAGAAGGTGGTGGGTATGGTTATTACTTGACAAAAAATGAAGAAATCATCGGTCTTGATGTTTTAAGCGGTGTAACTGTTTATACAACTAACACAACGACAAAAAAAATTGATAAAGTAGCGAGTTATATTGAAAGAGACTTACATAAACTCCTGAGTAGTTATTTAAAAAATACGAGCATTTATTCCAAAACAATTTTTCACGAAGAATCAAAAACAGGAACTGACAACAATCAAATATGGACACATCCTGATATGATTGGTATTCGGTTTTTAAAATTACAAACGAAAGAAAGCCAAAATTTTCTTAAAGCAATAAATCAAGTTGACACCTTTAAAATCAGCTCCTTTGAAATAAAAAAAGAAATCAATAGTGATAGCGAACTTAAAAAAGCATTTTTTCAAGCTGTTTCAAATTCAAGTTGGGCAAACTTCGGTTATTTAGTAGCATTTGAATTTAACGATAGCCTAACTGAAGAAATGGAAAGACTAAATCAGGCTTTTGGAATTGGTGTTATTGAGCTAAATGTAAATCCATACCAAAGCAAGGTTCTTTTTCAACCAAAGTATCGCAACTTAGACTTTAAGACAATTGATAAACTTTGTAAAATGAATGATAAATTTAAATCGTTTATTGTTCTCATAGAAAAACTAATGACAGCAGACGAAAAGTATTTGCCTGGTGCAGAAAAAGAACTTGACGAATACTGTGATGACTACTTTTTAAATGACACAGAAGTTCAAAAATATTGCATGGAAAAACACATACCGACCGACCAAGAATAATAAGAATAACTATCTACATCAGCCCCCTCATGAATTATGAGATACAAATTAGATAAAAAACAGAGACATTTCCAAGTTTGGAAACTTTAAGTGAGATCGGGAAAATTTTGAAAGTAAAAATTACAGACTTAATAGTAGAAATTTAATTATGAAGATTATAAATAATCAAGACCTGCGTCTTATTGACAAGATCTAACAAGCATTGAATAATAAATTGATCATTTACTCTTTGAGTGAAACCCATCATCAATAAATCAATGAATTAACCACTTTAACCTCTGATCATTTGGCTAACACATGTTTCATAGAAGAGTTCCCTCCCTTTAGTATAGGCATCTCTTAATACCATATTTCCATATTTATAGCGTATATCTTGAAATCTAATGATAGATACTCTTTTATCATTTTCAACATCGTTTAAGAAATCATGAGCCATTTTTGTTCTTCTGGGACCTTCAAATTTAAACGGCGTACTTACCACCATACTAAATTTCTGTTGCCTTAGATTTAAGAAGGCATATAACTTTTTTGCAAGCAATGTTCCAGTCATACCACCTAAGGGTGCTATTAACAAATAGTGATGATTCTCCACAAAAACGTTTTGAATCTCTTTAGACAATGGTTGATTTTCAAGATTATTACAATTAAAATCAATTCTTTTGATTACGCTACTATCAAAAACTGTGGGATTATTTTCAATACTAGTATAAATGCCTTTAAAATTACCATGAAGAAATTCAGTGATTATAAGTGATCCACTTTTACCCAACCCTATAAAGTGGATGGGCAAATCTGGTTTATAACCAATCGACTCGGTATGGCATATTTTTGGCAAAAAACTAATTATACCAAGCACTGTTGCTGTCTGTAAAAAGGAACGTCTCTCCATATTGATTATTGTTGATGATCATTTAAATCAGTACCGTTTATTTGCAATACCCTTAATTTATTCAAAAATAGGAGCCCTTACCCTACTCTATTGGAGGACTGGCATTAGACTAAAAATAATTTGGTGTAGATTAATTGGCGAGTCATTTAGTTGCTTTAAGCTGCTCTAAAAGAGCTAGGAGTATATGAAGTCATAAATGGTTAACTGACTATCGATAGAATCTCTATTTGACAAAAATGTACCATCAATCAAAAATAATAATTATTGATGCAACCTATTTGAGGAGTGAAATTTATTTTCCAAGCTGACTTTTGTAACTAATCAATACCTAATTTTCAACTTCAATAAGAATTTAGAGATATGCCACAGAATAAATCAGCCATTAGAAGATATAGGATTATCGACAATTGTATCAATAACACCCTTCGACCTTACCCTACTTTAAAAAACTTAGCAGATAAATGCTCCGATTTAATAGGAATTGAAATTTCAACATCAACAATTGAAAAAGATATTGCTTTCATGAAACAGGAAAGTCCTGATGGGTTGGATGCACCAATAGTATATTCCAAATTGCATCGTGGTTATGTTTATAGCGAAAAAGGTTTTTCGATAATGGGACTCAACTTACAAGATGAAGAATGGGAAGCCCTTAATTTTGCTTCACAGCTATTATACCAATATAAAGATGTTCCAGTATTTGCAAACTTCAAGACTGCTATTGAAAGAATCAACACTAGATTTTCGCTTGGGTTTACAACCGAAGACCCCATTTTAAATAAATCGGTTGAATTTGAGCATGCAGTTGAAGCTAAAGGCATGGAATGGATTAACCATATTTATGGTGCCATTAAACATAAATATACCATCAAGTTTACTTACTGGAATATTTATAAAAAAGAGACTAAGCAATATTCATTAGTTCCATATTTATTAAAAGAACACCACAATAGATGGTATGTAATTGGCTGGAGCAATGAGCGTGAAGATTATTTAACTTTTGCCTTAGACCGTTTAAGCGATCTACATATTATTGCAGAAAAAACAAGACATAGAAGTGACTTTCATGCGGAAACATTCTTTCAATTTGCCACCGGAATTATGGAAGGTAATAGCAAACCTATCGAAGTGCAGTTAAAAATAAAAGACCCCATTAGCCAACTAGTATTATTAGAACCCTTGCATCATAGTCAAAAGCTAGCGAGCCAACATGGGGATTATATAAAAATTAGTGTAACTGTTTTAGCAAACGAAGAATTCTATTTGAAGCTACTATCACTAGGCAACAGTTGCACAGTGATTAAGCCCCTTTCATTACAAAGGAAGATGAAAGCTATTATTGAGTCGATGCTTAGCAACTATATCCCCTGATTAGATGCTAATTGCCATTTACCAGCACACTTCCGATTGGCATCCAGGTAAGGCCGTCAAAATCAGTATCAATAATAAACTTTTTGACAGTTATTTTGTCCGTTCGCATTAAGATACCAGGCTCAACATAAAAGCCAAATCGGTCTCCTTCCATTCTCAGTTGGGATTTATGACAAATGTATACTGGCTTTTGATAATGGTGCAAGAAAAAATAGTAATAATCTTGTATACAAGCAATAGAAAAAAATTGCTTTTTCTTTGAATCAAACTCCTTTTCATATCTACCCGTAAAACGGTGTTGAATATTAAAATGGTCTTTATCGAACTTACAGATCGAAAATCGGTTTGATTCGGCAGAAACAGTAAACCTATTTAATACCTCATGCGGCTTATCAAATCCCCAAACTAAACCATATTGCCCGTAGCCTTTATGAGATAATAATTCAATATCCGCTTTAATAATAAAGTTTTCATTGGAATGTACAGGAAGCTTTTTGTGGTAAAACATCCAACGGGTATTACTCTTGTTTTCCATCCAATAGTGACTGTCTTTAATGAAGCTTTTTTCATCCTCATCAGATATTAACTCCCAGCCTTCTAGTTCTGAATTAAAGTCATCCTCCAACAAAACTTCTTCATGTAGTATAGATGCAACGGGTAAATTGTAAATCATAAAATAATTATTTAATTAAAACTATTTGTATTGCTTTATTCGAATCGTCTTTTAATTTTTTAATCCTTTTTTTAATATCTAAAACACTAAAACCAGGAAATAATATTAATTTATAATGGAAAAGAAAAAATTCAAGATACCGAGCATTTTTATTTCGTAAAACCTGTAATTCGTCGTTTTTGTATATATCATTAATTATTATTTTTTTAGAACTCCTCTTTGTTTTTAAAAATTCTTTTTTAAATAATAAGGTGATAAAAAGCAAGCAATCTTCTAAAATAAAAGAGCGATCAGGAATTATTTCATATTCCTTGTCGGCGTATTTTATTTTCCAAAATGGGGTTTCATCACCCTCAAACAATAATGCATGAGCAAGTAGGTTAAACTCTTCATCGAACGGTCTTGTTTGGGTAACAAATAGAGCAGCAGTAAATGATCCCATATTTTAAAAGTTAGGTTTTAATAATTATTTTAGGCTACCGATTTTGAGTAGCTTCCTATTAATTGAATTACGTATTTACTATAAAGCAATATTAGCTACCCAAAACATACCCTATTTGCGGAGTGATAAATTCTAAAATATTCCACAATAAATCGTATTTAAGCACAATAGCTATAAAATAGAATAATGCATTCTTCCTGAATATCTACAATCATTAAATTTCATATCCTATTTAATCTGGAATAATTTAGAAGAACACCTTGTAAATACCGGTATGATTTCTAGATAAATGATGAGCTGTAAAACCATGTCCTTGGTCGGTCAGTTCAATAAGCGAAAACTGTGTCCAGTCTTTAGGGATAGCAGGAAAATACAAGATAAACCTAATTACATCCCCCTGTTTTTTAAAGTGATGCTTTCTAGGTGCTAGGGGAATATTGATGGCATGCAACATGGGTATTTCCTCTAAAAAACTATTTGATTTAATTAGCACTGTGGTTGGATGAATATTTACCCAGCCTCCATTCACATATTTTGTTTTGCCAACAGTAGTACAATGTACAATAGTGCAAGATTCTTCCTGAAATTCGTTTACTAAAGTTTGAATTGCAGTTAAATCCTTTACTATTTTAGTATTAGCATTAGGCTGGTATTTTTCGTTCATCTGTATAATATTTTAATAAATAAATATTAAAACAAACTTATGAGGGGAAGTCGGAACCTATTTGCGGAGAGAAATAATCTGGAATAATCCGGAATAATTGGTATTTACTGATCGGCGTATGAAAACAAGGAAGCATGAAATATCGGGTTTTAAGAAATATTCCAGATTAATCCATAAAATTTAGTATTAGTAATTATACTATTTTAAACCCTAGAAAATAGGCTACAAGCCTTTAATGGGAGGGTAACAAATTGAGCCCCAATATTCATTGGGATTATCTAACATTATCTCAATTATTAAAGGAATAAGCAAATTTAGCATATTACAACCATCTCCTACCTGAGATCGATTTACCTCACTTTTATAAGTAGCACCACCATGAATAAGCTGATTACGCAGAGTATATAATCGATCTAATACTACTTCTAACAATTCTGGAATCTTCTGATCTGACAGGTACCGCATTGATGAACTAACCGACTTAGCGAAGGGCTGCTTCCAATCGGCAATTTCGCCTCGTTGAAAATCCCAATATTGTCTAAATACATATTGGTTTTCGATTAGTAATCTAACCGGTCCAGAAAATTGGTGCCAAAGCAAATTAAAAAACCTTTTTTCCTTATCATGTTCAACCAGCTTAGTAATAAACTCCTTGAATTGCTCCTTTTCGGTCAATGTATTTTCCTTACCAATATTAACTGCATAGCATGCATTAAAAGCAACCCATAAACTAATAAATTGCAAATCGGGATTACCACTATTTTCTTCGGCACACTTTAACCAACTAATGGCTCTATGCAACCTGATAGCATGAATTTCATGAAGCTGCTCCCTTAACCCTTTAAACTTATCTTTCAAGTTACTTGAATTCATAGTAATACAGTTTGAACCACTAAATATACTTCAACATTTAAGCTATTCTAAAATAATCCGAAATTACACAGTTAAAAAAAGATATTTAGATGCAAAAAAAAGAGCTAAAAATTATAGAATAGCTATTTTTTGCTCAATACATGAGCTAATTTTTCCAATACATCAAGACTAACTTTATTGTAGAATATTCCAGTATCTCCATCTTTCCTTACCCCTCGTACAAATAAATAAATTACACCACCGAAATCGCGTTCATAATTAAAATTGGGTAAACGAAGGCTTAGGTATTTATAAACAGCCAGCGTGTAGATGTGGTATTGGAGATGATAATTATTATCATTCATCGCTTCTCCTACTCTTTCTGTATTATAATCAGCCAAGGTATCTCCTAGCCAATTTGATTTCCAGTCTAGTATATAATATTTACCGTTTTTCTCAAAAAACAAATCCATCTTCCCATTCATGATACCTTCCATCGCATCAAATGTTTTTACTTTCAAAGGATATTCTGTACTTGAAAGTGCACTAATTTGAGCTGCTTGAAATGGTTGTACTACAAAATCAAACTCAAATTCATTTAACCGAACCGCCTGATTTACTTCAGCTAATGTAAAAGTTTGACCACCAATACTAAGGGGTGTTTCGGTAAGATGCTGCAGTAACTCTAAAAGCTTTTCAGTATAATTATCCTGACTTCCTGGCGCCAATCGTTTTAGAGCATTAGCTATTACTTTTGGCCATTGACTACTTTCAGAGAAACTAATAAACTCAAAAATATAGTGTAATAGATTCCCAGTGAAAGCCCCCTTTTTTAGCTTTCTAAAAATAAATTCATTATACTCATCACCAGTTTCTCCACTCGCTAATTTTGGCAAAAGGGAATGCTCAGGGTTTAAATAGGTGTAACTTATTTTATGCCAATTACGCTGGCTCAAGTTAAAATTGTCCGCTTTCTTAAACTCCACAGGAAACTGTTGTTGACCAGAACTATATCTAAAAGAAAAATCTACAGTAGGCTCTGACTGAAAAGCCACACCCTCAGGCTGTTCTGATTTAAGAGCTGTAATAAATGGCCTGAGTGATGAATTTTTGTTTGAATGATAGGTATTACTATTAATATAGCATTTATACTTAGATCGCGTTATGGCCACATAAATGAGTCGTCTATTTTCTTGTTCCAATTGTGTTAATATAGCACCTCGTTGTTCATCAGTTAAAGTAGCAGAGTTTCCAAATAGATAATCCCCACTGCCATCATCTCTAAAACTTGCCATTGATTTTATTTCTGCGTTAATATCTAAAAAGGGCGCGATTACAATATTATATTCTAAGCCTTTGCTCTTGTGAATGGTAACAATTTTTACCGCCTCCTCATCGCTTTCTATGCGCTGTTGAAATTCATCTCCATCATTAGCTTGCCCTTCTATTGCTTTCTGAAGCCAGTTAATTAATTCTGAAGGGCCGTATTGTCTATTTGCTTGCATTTTGTGCAACAATTCCAGTAATTGCAATAAGTTCGAGAGTCTTCTTGTGCCACTATTAGTATCGGTATTTAGCAAATGACTTTTTACGCGGTAGTCTGTAATAAATTTCATTAGCATTACATATACACCTTCTTTTTTCCAAGCTTGCTCATAGCTTTTAAATTGGCTTAATACTAACTCTTCATTGATTGTCTCCACATCTTGTATTCCCAAGCCCGTAAGTCCCGATAAAATAGCCTTATTGATATTTGATGCACTAATCTCATAAACTGCCTGTAAAACAAAAAGTATTTCTTTAGCCTCAATGGTTTCAGAAAGCTTGGTATCATCGATTGTAATGGCGGGTATTTTAAAATGGGCTAGCATTTCTTTAATTGCCTTACCCTCATGATTACTTCGAACAAGTATTCCAATATCGGTAGGCTTAACTAGCCTAGTAACACTATTCTCAATAATCACATTATCCGGATTACTCAGTAAATCTATAACAGTTGCTACCACCGAAGCCAATATCTCACCTTTATTTTTGTGCTCATAGATTGTAATTGGTGTAACATCTTGTCCATTATAGACAAGCTTACCAATTTTGTTATCGATTGGTGCTGCTACCTTGGTATATTGGATAGCATTCGCCGATCCGCCAAAAAGGAATGTATCAAAAGTATCATTAGGTTTAAAAAAATTGTTTTGAGCAGAAATAATACCCGTATTAGAGCGGTAATTTGTGTTCATCCCATATTGATTAGCTACGGTATTTGCTGCCTTAAAATAAGTATTGATGTCCGCTTTACGCCACCCATAAATTGATTGTTTGGGGTCTCCGATGTAAAACAAAATTGTGGAACTACCAAAGAGGGTATTAAATATTTCGTATTGTAGCTTATCCGTATCCTGAAATTCATCTATAAAAACAGCCTTATATTTTGATTGCAAAGCTTTAATTAATGACTGATTTTTTTCCACCACCACTGCACAATGCAACTTTTTTATCATATCGTCGAAGTCGAGCAGACTGCTTTTTTCTTTTCTAACTTCTATTTCTTTGCAAATTATAGCAATAGCAAACTGGTAAAATTTATTTAAGAAAAGATTGAGCCGTTGCTTCTTACTTTCAGCAGCAATGTGAGCAGGAGCTAGAAGTTCATATACCGAGGCAAAAATTGTATTTATATACACAGCTTTACCTTCTAGTTCTATAATTGCTTGAAGCAAAAGCGCTGGGTCAACAAATAGGTGTTTAAATCTAGCAACAGCATTCTTATTTTTCTCCACCGCCACTAATAAATCATCTAAATTATCTACAACATATTGCAAAGCTGCTTCCTTTGCAGCATTGATATTATCATCTAAAATATTTAGTTCGCTTATTTCAATTTGCTGATTGGCAAGCGACAAGATTGCAGGATCGAAAGGGGCAATTGTTACAAATTGTTTCCCCGATAATGCATTTTCTATTATTTCAAGTAACCCTTCAGGGGTTAAATATGCTTGACGCAAAAAATAGAGAAGCCTCCTTTCTAAAACTACTACTTCATTTCGCCAAAATTGGTTTACCTCATCATTAGTAATTTCTTTTAACTCGTTTTCACTCATTGCATCGGCGCCAAAAATCTGGTTCGTTTCAAATGAAAACTCAGATAATGTTCGCTGACAAAAACTATGAATCGTCAATATGGCTGTTTCATCTAAAAAAAGTAAGGCATTTTTTAAGCGAAATTCCGTTTCCTCTACTCCTCTATCTAGTATTGATTTATCGACAATTTTCTCTATCAATTTATCATCGATTTTAACACCTACACTTACCTTATGTGCCAACCTTACAAAAGAACGTATTCTTGTTTCTAATTCCGCAACAGCCGATTTAGTAAAAGTGACCATCAAAATTTCTTGTATCGGAATATTACTTTCGAGTATTAAACGTAAAGAAAGTATAGCAATAGAATAGGTTTTTCCGGTACCAGCACTCGCCTCAATCAAGTTGCTTTGTGCTAATTCTACGGTATCTGATTCAAAAATTTTAATGGGCATTTCTGTTATTTTATAATTCCAGGCATTTGCGTTTCTATTGGCATAATAATCGCCAAAGTATTTATCATTATTTCATTAAAAGTATCCACGGTAAAAAAATCAGCTTCGTAGGCTTTTAGCATATAATCATCCTTAAATGTATAGTCATGCTCATTATTTCGCATGGACTCTATATAACCAAAAAATTCATAAGCATCACCTTTAAACATTTTAAGTGGACTCATAGAAAAGCCTGGATAAAATAAAAAAGGCTTTAAGTAACTAGTTTTGAAATACGAAATATAATCAGTTAGTTGTTTAATAGCTTCTGCTTGCGATATAGCACCTGCTTGTATTTCAAATTGTGTCTTATTTTCGAAATGTAAAAAAACAAAACCTATTTTTTTGCCTTGTGCTAATGCAATGATATAGGAAACATAGGCCGACACTATATGCTTATTAAAATACTTTGAATCGGTATAGGCAACTAATTTATTACCGTATACCCTTTCAATTTTACCACTAATAATCGAGTTATCGATACAAACATCAATTTCAATTGGAGTTTCAATTAACCCTTGCGTAACTATATTAAATAACTCTCTCTTGGGTTTAGTTTCATCTACTATAGCCGAGTATGCTAAGTATCCCATATTTTTTAATGGAAACATCCCTACGCTATTTTTTCTTTCATAGTAACCTTCACAGTCTATTTCGGGCTGTTCAATTATATCTTTCTTTATTTGCCATTCTTCTAACTTATCAATCGAAAATTTTTCCGTGTCGGGTAATAATATTTTTTCTTTGTTATAATAGATACCCAAAACTTTATTAAAATACCAACAAATGGGATCTTTCATAAATCGAATTAAATCGTTGACAGCTATTTCATCAAAATCAACATTTATAGGATCCTTAGTTCCAGTTGAAGGAATTACCGAGTTTATGTATTTGTCATCACTTAAGTAACTAATAAGACCTGAGCCGTTAAAATACTTTTGACTAAACCCATGTAATGGGTGGGTAATGATAATATCTTCTCTAATTATTTCATTGCTGGTTGAGATACCTTGTATTATATATTCTATAAGCTCGTCGACCAACGAAGAAGGAGGTATTTTAGTGGCATCCTTAGTATTATGCCCAATATAACTTATATAAAAGTTTTGTTGTGCAGATAACAAAGTTTCCAAAAACAAATGCTTATCGTTGTCCTTCACGTTCCTATCCCCTTTTCTCTTTTCTTTATCAAGAAGGCTAAAATTAAGTTTATGTTCTTTGCGTGGAAACTTGTCGAAATCCATTCCCATCATAGCCACTACTTTAAACGGAATACTTCGCATAGGTATCAACGAACAAAAGGTAATACCTGCACTCGCAAAAGACTGGGCCTTGGTTTCGGTATTCAATATTTCTAGGAGACTGTGTTTAAATACTTCAAAACTAATTGGTTCGGAGCTAATCGTTTCTATCAAAGTTAGTTTCTCCAAGTAGTTCACTAATCGATGGTAATCTGGATCTTCTTTTTCGCCCGATTGAAATACCATGTTTTCAACTAGTTCCTGTAAATAAATACCCCAGGCAGCAATACCTCTAGGCTCTGTTCTTTGTTGAATTGTGTAATCCAACACTTGAATAAAATGCCAGAATCTAATCAAATCCTGTGCATCGGCACCTTCATTTATATCTAGAGGAATTAGCTTGTCACCATTCAGCTCAACAAGTGGCTCTCCACTAATACAAATACCATAGATCATTCGCTTTAAGCCATACTGCCAACTTACAAGATTAGTATCGTTGAAGGCATGGCCCGCTAAGCCAAAACGAATATTTGCAGCTTCTACCGTTTTTCTAATAGTATCAGTCTCGGTTATAGAAAAACGTTCCATAATATATTTCGATTCAAGCAAGTCTAAAATCTCTTCTGCTTTAAAGCTGCCCGATTCTAATGATAATATTAGTTCAATAGCGCTAAACATCGAATTTCCAACCGCTATAGTCTCATCGGCAATGGTGTAGGGGAAGTAATACGGCGCATTATCAAATACAGCTCGAATAAATGGTGCGTATTTATCAATATCACTAACCAAAACAACAATATCACGTGCCGAAAAGGATATTCCTGGTTGGTCAACTAAGCCAACTAAATAGTTATACAACACTTCAACCTCTCTAACAGGTGTAAAACAACTATTAATGATTAGTGAACCATCTTTAAGATCCCCTATTTCAATCTTGTTTCTGTCGATTGTAGCGTTATGAAATATATCATGCTGTATTTTTTGTAAAAGCCCATTAGGTGTGTTTAACTCCTGTACTAAGCTATCATTATAATTATTGATATAGGTTTCATCCTCGAAGAGAAGTGAAAAACTTTCTTTGATAATATTACCCCAGCTAGTTAATAAGCTATTACCGATCAGTGAGAATTCGCTAGGTAATGGTTTATTTTTAGCCCTTTGCACTAATCGAGCAATTTCCTTTTCCGATTTATCCTCTAACCAATATGATGTCGGGGCAGGATTTAGCAGGTAAAAATTGATAGAAATATGCCTAGATAGCTCGTTGAAAAGGTTTAAGTAGAATGGAGTAATCACTGCTATTCCAAAAAAGGATATCTCAGGTAGTTTTGATTGTAAATATTTTTGTTTACTAGGTTCTTGTAATGCTGATATAATAAATTGAATAGTGCCAGTTTTATCAATCATAGCACCATTCACCAATACATTTATAGAAACCCATAAATATTGTTGCCAATTATCGGTAATACTACTCAATGAGGTCTCATTCCATTGCTTCACAATTTCTGGTCGATAAATTTGATATTGGTCAAATAAATCAGCAACTTTCGCTGCAAGCGCAATTTGTTTGATATCGCTATCCAAATAGTATTTAGCAATATATTTGAACTTTTGCTGAAAAGCGGTGTCCGATAATAAATGGTAGATATTCCATTTAATAAAATCAACTGTTACTATTGGTTTATTTTTTCCTCCTAACAAATAATATATCTGGGCAATAACATCATTAGGTTTCTTAAAACTACAATTAGCAGTAATACCCATCTCTTGCGCAATCTGAATTTTCAACCAATTATTCATACCCTCTGTCTGGGTAATAATTTGTTGTTGCTCAAATACACCTAAACTTTGTTTCTGCAAATCGGCAGAAAGCTGTTTTGCAAGATTATTGAGTGAATTAGAAACATATAGTTGAATAGACATGTAAGTTGAGTTTATAGTTCTTCAAAACGGTCTGTAATTCCAGAAGCTCTTTTTACAGTGGCAGCAGCGGTAGCCATTAGATTAGTCTCAGTTGTTTGAACAATAACTCTTTGTTTTGCTCTTGTAACAGCTGTGTATAATAGTTCGCGAGTTAATAACTGCTTACTATGATTTTGAGGTAATAATACCATTACCTCATCGTACTCTGAACCCTGACTTTTATGAATAGTCATAGCATATACGGTTTCTGCATCTGCTATATACCCAGGCAATATTGGTCTAATTTTTTTATCATTATCCTCGAACCAAGCCCTAATATTACCGTTACTATCTTTTCTGATAATACCAATATCGCCATTAAACAGTTTTAGATCTTTGTACGACTTTGTTATAATAATGGGCCTATTTTCATAAAAATCGTCTTGCGGTTTTATAAGATTTTGTTTACTTAAATACGCTTCTATTGCTTTATTAATAGTATATAGGCCTTGCGGACCTTCTCTTACCGCACAAAGAACCCTTAATTGACCTAACTTTTCTAAGGCCTTAGCAATATCTGTTTCTAAAATATAGGCCTTATAGCCAGCAATAAAGGATTCAAATAGATTTTGGTCAAATGCGGTATCTACAATAACGGATACGTCTGACTGTTTTTGAACATATTCAGTTAGAACAGCTTCTTGATTATGGATGATGGCCTCACTAAACTTTCCAATACCACTAGTGCTTGAAAAGCGATGACTTTTTCTTAGCTCAATAATATGTTCAGCCAAAGGATGTGTTGAGTTTGACACAAATGGTGCATTAATCTGTCGCTGGTTGTCCAAGATGAATTGATTAACAAAATTGGCAGAGGCCTGACCAAGCTCATTGTTGCTGTTCAGTGCCTTGCACAAATCACCAAACAAACTCCCTGCCTCAACAGAGGCCAATTGGTTTTTGTCGCCTAATAGAATAATACGGGTGCTAGGGCCAATAGCAACTAGTAATTTTGCAAATAGAGCTACATCAATCATCGAAGCTTCATCAATTACTATAATATCATAAGGAAGTGGATTTGATTGATTATGTTTAAAATAAATAGAATTAGGAATATATTTTAATAAGAGATGTATGGTATTAGGCAATAAAGATTTAAATCGATCTTTGATGTATTGACTTACAGGTAAACTCGTTTGTTTTAAGGATTCGGCCATCCGCATCGCCGCTTTTCCAGTTGGAGCAGCTAGGGCAATCTTGCTTTCGGGATTAATGGTTAAAAGGATGGATAGAATTTTAGCTACCGTAGTTGTTTTACCAGTTCCCGGCCCTCCGGTGATGATTGAAAAATTATGTAATGTTGCTTGTACCGCGGCTATCAGTTGCCAATCTACTTGTTCTTCAATAGGCAAGCCGATCAAAGAATAATTAGCCATTAAGCTTTGCAAGAGGGGCATTTGGGCTTCTAATGCCTCTGTGCGCTGTTTTAAAAGCAAAGCTTCACTTTTCAATAACCTCCCAACGCTTTGTAATATTTGTGTTTCGTAATTAAAGTAGCGTTGCAAATAGAGCCGGTCTTTATGTAAAACAAAGGGACGTATCTCCGTTTCATTTGTTGAAATGAATTCAGTGAGCGTATCGAGTTTGTCTGCTTGTAAAATATCTTTATAAGGCAGCTCAGTTCTATTATCGATTAGATCGTTAGTATGAATACATATATGCCCTTCCTGTAATCTTTTATATAAAAAATAAGCATAAGGTTTTAACCTAACATCAGAAAAGAAATCTGCAAATTGTTGATTGACATCACTAGTGAGATTCATAAAAGCTATAAGGTTAAAATTATATTTTGGACTACTTAGTAATACAAATAAATATAGATCAAATCAGATAAATTTTATCGATTAGTTTACCTCTTACCTTAAAAATAGGTATTTACAGCAAATTCAAACTGATCTATAAAAACTGCCTTAAATGGGTTAATATTTGTTTGTTCGTAAAACACCAACATAGCCTTTTTATATTCTATTGAATCAATAGTTCTAAATGATATTGGACAGTAGTCGTTATTCATTAAAATTGCATTACTGATAATCCTAGCAGTTCTTTTATTGCCATCAGAAAATGGCTGTATATAGGATATTAGAACCAAGGCCAAAAGCGCCTTCTCGAATGGGTTTGCTTTTGAATTAATGAGATTACACATATCCATGAGTGCTTCCTTAATTTGAAACTCATTATCTAGTGGCTTATAATTTGTACCTGAAATACCTACCCTCCTAAGCCTAATATTTCTAGATATGTCCAAATCTTTGACCAATATGCTATGAATATCTTCAATACTTGAAACAGATATTGGATTGATATATGCAGGATGAGCAATGATAAAATCTAATGCTTCCTTGTGATTTAACAGCATTACTGCTTCATCCTTAGTTTTTCCAGCTGCCGTTTCATTATCTTTTAACAATCGCTCCGTTTCTAGCAAAGAATAGGTATTCCCTTCAATTTGAGATGACTTCCAACATAGATCGATGGCAAGTCGTTCCAATTCATTCTTATATTCGTTTTTAGATAATTGAGATGCGTTGGATTTAAACTTAGCTTGAAGCCCAGCTAATACATCAAGTTCAGTTGATGAGAAAACCGATATTTTATTAAGCGTATTTCGTATTAATTCTTGATTAAAATTAGGTTGTATAATTCTATCATCAATTTCCTTTTCAAAATACTCATCCACATCAATCGGTCGTATTAAGTCATATGCTTGACTAACCTCGTATTTTCTGCTTTTAAGCTCACCTATCCCATTTACTAACCCTAACGAGATTAGCTCCTTTAATGCCCTTTTAAGAGTAGCGATGCTCATCTTTAGATTAATTCCATTAAGTATCTCTTGAGAAGTACAGTTCGGATTATCCTTTATAAATTTTATAATTTCACCTTGCTTTTTAGCGGTATTGTTAGTCATAGTTGTATTTATCGCTCATAAAAATAGCATTTATAGCTCATAACTAAAAGTAATTGAGCTAAATCTTAGAAATATTTGAGCGATAAATTTAAATGCAAACCACAACTTATAAAGGATTTAGACAATAGCCTGTAGGGCCGACTTGAAGGTAAAGCAGTGTCAAAATACAACAAGTGAGTAGTTTTCATGGCCAATAAATCATCTAATACTATAGCTAATTTTTGGAATAAAACTATGATTTAAAATGAAATAAGGGAGCCCCCACTCCCTTATTTCATAATGTTTAGAAGGTAGATGAATCTAATTCTTTACGTAGATATCTACGGTCTTATTTTTTGTATCAACCCTTATTTCTTCAGGCTTTATATTTCTTGTATCAAATCCGACAGACTTGTCTTTTGAAAGTTTTATATCATAGGCCTTACGATCATATTTTACAATAGAGCCAGTAAGGGCATCTATACCCCATCCAAATAATGAAAACAAGTTAATAATACTAATACCATTAAAC